>Ga0307516_10000692_pt1 | contig 45835 bp, 46 predicted proteins | sample 19_EM_MG_FD_203310 | JGI IMG/M metagenome (GOLD analysis project Ga0307516, IMG submission 203310) | Populus trichocarpa ectomycorrhiza microbial communities from riparian zone in the Pacific Northwest, United States - 19_EM | ecosystem: Host-associated > Plants > Roots > Unclassified | place... | reverse complement strand
ATTCGCGCTGGCATGTCGAGCTGCAGAAAGGGCATGCGCAAGCCAAGCTCGATCGTCGACTCGACCGCGATGAAGAGCAGGTTGGCCGACTGGCACAGGCCCATCACCGCGTAGACGACGTTGCGCGAGGTCGGCTGGGCCAGCACCACCACGCAGGAAACGAGGTACAGCGCCAGCGCAAACGCCACCAGCATCCAGAAGATCACCGGCAGGCCGGTCACACCACGCGGTTCGGGTGTCACGGTGGCCACGCCGCCGTCGGAAAAACCGAGCGTCACCGTCGGCTGCAACTGGGCGTTGAACAGCAGCTCGTGCATCTGGCGCTGGCGCGCGCGCTCGCTGTCTTCGACCATCCAGCGCGGCGAACGCTGCAGGGCCAGCGCGTCGACCGCAAACGCCGGCAGGCCACTTCCGTTCATCGACACCAGTGCCTGGCCGCGGTGCAGGCTCAGCACCGGGTCGGTGCTGACTACCAGCTCGACCTGGCCCTGCGCGGTGGCGCGCCAGCTGGCCGGCAGATGCGGGGCGGAGGCCAGCAGGCGCGTCAGCGCGAACACCGCCAGGCAACCGAGCAGCGCGCACAGCACCAGCAGCCGCAGCCGCCAACCCATCCAGCGCGACATGGCCAGCCCGGTGGCGGCGGGCTGGTCGTTCAGGATCGAATCGAGGCCGGAATCCTGCAGGCTGTGCAAGCCGGAAGACTGGGCCGATGACCGCGCGCTGGTTGCGGCGTAGCGGCCAGTGCGCCGCGGTTCAAGGCCGTCGGGTGCCACGACGGCTTACCGCGTGGCTTGACGGCGGAGCCGGCTCATGCGCACTCAGACCAACCCTTGTTTGCTGGCCAGCACCGCGGCCTCGGCGCGACTGGAGACATTGAGCTTCTTGTAGATCGACTTGATGTGGTCGTTGACCGTGAACCACTTGATGCCCATCAGGTTCGCGATCTCCTTGATCGTGAAGCCCTTGCTCAGGTAGGTCAGCACCTCGCTCTCGCGCGGCGTGAGGCGCTCGTGGTCGAGCGGTGCGCCACGCCCGAGCGGCATCGGGCGGCTGCTCTGCAGCCCGGATTCGAGTGGCATCGGCCCCGAGGTGCTGAAGGGGCTGCCCGGCGGGCCTTGGCGGAAGTGGGTGAGCAGGCGCCGCGCGATCGCTGGAGACAGCGGCGGCTGCCCGCGCACGATCTTCTGCAGTTCTTCGACCAGCACTTCGAAGCGGTCTTCCTTCAGCAGGTATCCGTCGGCGCCGCATTGCAGGGCCGGGAAGAGGTGGTCGTCGTCGGAATACAGCGTGGTGACGATCTTGGTGGCAGGGTACTGAACCCACTCGGCCAGCAACTCCATGCCGTTGCCGTCGGGCAACTCCAGGTCGACGAGGATCAGCTTGAACGGGTCGACACTTTGGGTCGGGTCGGTGAGCGGGCCGATGTGGCGGCGCGCCGTCTCCAGGTCACCAGCTTCGGTGATGACCAGGACGTCGCTGAAACTCTCCCGCACCACGCGCGTGAGAAAGCTGCGTGCCACGGGGTTGTCTTCGACGATCAGAACCTTGACTGCCATGCTCCGCCCAACGGGGTCTTGTTTGGCGGAGATGGTAGCTCAATCGGCTGCGCGCGCGACCCCCACATACCTTCTGATACGCGTGGCGCCGGGCCCGCGCGCCAGCCCTAGGACGGGTTCAGCATCACCAGCTTGCCGTGCACCTTGCGGCTGCCCATGCGCTCGAAGGCCTGCATCAGCTCGCTCATCGGCAGGCGCTGGTCGATCACCGGCTTGACCTTGCCTTCGGCATACCACTGCGCCAGCTCGGCCAGTGCCTTGGCATTGGCCTTGGGTTCGCGGCGCGCGAACTCGCCCCAGAACACACCGACGATCGAAGCGCCCTTGAGCAGCGCCAGGTTCCAAGGCAAGGCCGGGATGCCGCCCTGCGCGAAACCGACCACGAGGTAACGCCCGCGCCAGGCGATCGAGCGGAACACCGGCTCGGCGATGTCGCCGCCCACCGGGTCGTAGACCACGTCGGGGCCTTTGCCGTCGGTCAGGCGCTTCAGTTCGTCGCGGATGTTTGCTGATGCGTAGTTGATGGTCTCGTCGGCGCCGAGCTGCTTGCAGAAGGCGCACTTCTCGTCGCTCGATGCGGCCGCGATCACACGCGCACCGACCGCCTTGGCGATCTGGATCGCTGCCGTGCCCACGCCGCCGGCCGCGCCCAGCACCAACACTGTTTCGCCGGCCTTCAGCGCCGCACGGTCGAGCAGCGCGTGGTGGGTGGTGGCGTAGGTCAGGATGAAGGCCGAGGCGTCGTCGAACGCGAAGCCCTTGGGCAAAGGCATGACCAGTGCGGCGGGCACGACGGCGTGCGTGCCGAAACCACCGGTGCCACCGAAGGCCGCGACCGCGTCGCCGAGCTTCAGGTGCGCCACACCTTCACCCACTGCGTCGACCACACCGGCGTACTCCGAGCCCGGTACGAAGGGCAGGGCGGGTTTCATCTGGTACTTGTTCTGAACGATCAGGATGTCGGGAAAGTTCAGGCTCGCCGCGCGGATCGCGATGCGCACCTGGCCGGCCGCAGGCTCGGGGGTGGGCAGCTCTTTCCAAGTGAGCGCCTCGATCCCGATGGGGTTTTCGCAAAGCCATGCGTGCATGAAAGTCTCCTGAGGTCGCGGATGCGGAAATTGCTGGGGATCATACGCAGCGCTGCAGGGTGAAAAGGTCGCCGAAGTGACGAGTCCATACAATCGGCCGCATGCGCATCCTGATCGCCAACGATGATGGTTATCTCGCCCCCGGGCTGGCCGCGCTCGTCAAGGCCTGCGAAGGCCTGGGCGAGCTCGACGTGGTCGCGCCGGAGCAGAACGCCAGCGGCACATCGAACTCGCTGACGCTCGGTCGCCCGTTGACGGTGCACACCGCAGCGAACGGGTTCCTGTACATCAACGGCACGCCGTCCGACTGCGTGCATCTGGCGCTCACCGGCGTGCTGCCGCAGCGGCCCGATCTGGTGGTCTCGGGCATCAACAACGGCGCCAACATGGGCGACGACACGCTCTACTCGGGCACGGTCGCGGCCGCGATGGAAGGCTTTCTGTTCGGCATTCCGGCGATCGCGTTTTCGCAGGTTGCCAAAGGCTGGGCCGAGCTCGATGCGGCGGCGCGCGTGGCGCGCCAGGTCATCGAACAAGTGCTGCGCGAGCCGCCGAAGAGCGGCCCGTGGCTGCTCAACGTGAACATTCCGAACCGCGCCGATGCCGACCGCCTGCCGCGCGCCGTCACGCGCCTGGGCCGGCGCCATGCGAGCGAACCGCTGATCCGCCAGACCAGCCCGCGCGGCGAAACGATGTACTGGATCGGCCCGGCAGGCGACGCCCGCGAAGCCGGCCCCGGCACTGACTTCCACGCCACCGCGAACGGCCAGGTGTCGGTCACGCCGCTGCAGGTCGACCTGACCGACCACGCGGCGCTGTCGCACTGGGGTGGCTGGGTGAACAAGGCCCTCGCATGACGAACGAGCGCGGCGGCGCCAAGTTTCCGCTGCGCCTGGATGCCCTCGGCAGCAAGCCGAAGATCGCCCGCACCCCCAGCCCGGCACCGGCGGCGCCGCCGCGGCCGCCATCCAAGAGCGCGGCGGCGCCGGTGCCGCGCGCCATGTTGCGCCCGCAGCGGCCACTCGCGCACGCGCACACCGATTCTTCGCCACGCGCCGCGCCCTCGGGCCTGGGCCTGGACTCGGCCGACGTGCGCAAGCGCATGACGCAACGCCTGCGCGCCGCCGGCATCACGAACGACGCGGTACTGCAGGCCATGGCCAGCGTGCCGCGCCACCTGTTCGTCGACGCGGCGCTGGTCACGCAGGCCTATGAAGACACGAGCCTGCCGATCGGCCATGGCCAGACCATCTCAAAGCCCTCGGTCGTGGCCCGCATGATCGAGTTGCTGATGGGCGGCGCCACGGCGCGCCGCACCCGAAAGCTCGGCCGCGTGCTCGAAGTGGGCACCGGTTGTGGTTACCAGGCCGCCGTGCTGGGCCTGTTGAGCGATCAGGTCTATTCCGTCGAGCGCCTGAAGCCTTTGCACGACAAGGCCCGAGAGCTGCTGGGCAGCACGCAAAGGGTGAACCTGCGGCTGGTGTATGGTGACGGCATGCGGGGTCACCCGCCCAACGCACCCTACGACAGCATCATCGCTGCGGCCGGTGGCGATGCGCTGCCCGAAGCCTGGCTCGAACAGCTGGCCGTCGGTGGCCGGCTCGTTGCACCGGTGCAGCAGGCCAGCGGCAGGCAGCAGGTGCTGGTGGTGGTGGATCGAACCGAACGGGGCTACGAACACTCGGTGAACGAGGTCGTGAAATTCGTCCCTTTAAAATCGGGCCTGATCGGATGATGGATGAATGGCGCATGCTGAGTGAATTGAAATGGTCGAGTGTTCTGGTGGGCATGGCAACGCTGCTGCTGGCGGGGTGTGGCTCCACCTACAACCGCGCGCCGGTCGAAGACCGCAGCCCGACGGCCAACAAGGCGCCCGTGGTCGTCGCGGTGCCGAGTGCGGTGCCGGCATCGGCGCCGGCCGCGAACGACCCGAGCAAGCCGTTGCTGCCCGGTGCAGAAAACGCCGGCAAGGTCGGCTACTACACTGTCAAGCCCGGTGACACGCTGATCCGCATCGGTCTGGAGAACGGCCAGAACTGGAAAGATCTGAGCAAGTGGAACAACCTCGAGAACCCGAGCATCATCGAGGTCGGACAGGTTCTGCGCGTCATCGCTCCGGGGCTGGACGCGAACGCCGCACTCACAAAGGGTGTGACCACGGCGCGCGTTGAAACGCGCCCGCTCGACGCCAAGGGCGCGGCCAGCGCGGCCAGCGGCTCGGCATCATCGACGCCCGTCGCCACGCCGCCGTCAGCCAGTGTGGCCGCCGCACCCGCGCCGGCACCGGCGCCTGCACCGGCACCCCCCGCATCACGCGACGCCGACGACGACGTGAACTGGGGCTGGCCCGCCGCAGGCGCAGTCACCGCACCTTTCGATGAAGGCAAGGCCAAGGGCTTGTCGATCAGCGGCAAGGCCGGCGACCCGGTGCTCGCCGCCGCCGACGGCCGCGTGGTCTACGCCGGCTCGGGCCTGCGCGGCTACGGCAACCTGATCATCCTGAAGCACAACAACACCTACCTGACTGCCTACGCGCACAACCAGACGCTGCTGGTCAAGGAGGACCAGGCGGTGCGGCGCGGCCAGAAGATCGCGGAAATGGGCTCGAGTGATGCAGACGGTGTGAAGCTGCACTTCGAGATTCGCAAACAAGGCAAGCCGGTCGACCCGGCCCGGCTGTTGCCGCCGCGCTGACGCGCAGGCGCGTTAGGCAAGACCATGCCCAAACGGCGCGCTCCGCTGCTTGGGTCTGCGGCTGATCCGGCAGCGCATCTGAACGGGAAGGGCGTGGAAGCGCTGGCCGCGGCGCAAGCTGCGATTCAGGTGCGGCCTTTTGAGCCCGACCCCGAATCCGACGCCGATGTGGCCGACGCTGACGCGTCCTTGAACGGCGAACGTGCCGCGGCCGAGATCGCGGCCGGCGAGGGCGAAGTCGGCAACACGCTGCAGACCTATCTGCGCGAAATTCGCCGGGCACCGCTGCTCACGCCCGAACAGGAATTCGCCACCGCCACGCTGGCACGCCAGGGTGACTTCGCGGCGCGCCAGGCCATGATCGAACACAACCTGCGGCTCGTCGTCAGCATCGCCAAACACTACCTCGGTCGGGGTTTGCCGCTCACCGACCTGATCGAAGAAGGCAACCTCGGTTTGATGCATTCGATCAGCAAGTTCGAACCCGAGCGCGGCTTCCGCTTCTCGACCTACGCATCGTGGTGGGTGCGTCAGCACATCGAGCGCGCGCTGATGCACCAGGCCCGCCTGGTGCGCTTGCCGGTGCACGTGGTGCGTGAACTCAACCAGGTGCTCAAGGCGCGGCGCGCGCTCGAAGCGGCGTCGGCGAGTGCCGGCGCCGCCGACAAACCGGTGCGCGTGGAAGACGTGGCGGCCGCCGTCGGCCGGCCGGTCAAGGAAGTGACCGACCTGCTCAAGTTCGCCGAACAACCGACCTCGCTCGATGCGCCGATCGACCGGCAGCAGGGCGAGAACGGGTCCGAGTCAGTGCTCGACGGCGTGGCCGACGACGGCGGCACCGATCCGATGAGCCTGACGCTGAGCAACGAGGTCGAGTTGCTGCTGACGCATGGCCTGGGTGAACTCAACCAGCGCGAACGCGAGGTGCTGTCCGGCCGTTACGGCCTGGGCGACCGCGAACCGGAAACGCTCGAGGTGCTGGCCGCACGGCTCGGGCTCACGCGTGAGCGCATCCGCCAGATCCAGCAAGAGGCCTTGCTCAAGCTCAAGCGCGGCATGGTGCGCCACGGCATCGACCGCGACTCGATCTTCTGATGCACGCGGGGTCGGATCGGCACCTGCTCACGCCGGCCATGGCCGGCCTGCTCGACAAGATCAGCCGCGCCGATCGGCCGGCGTTCCACACGCAGACGGTGACCGAAGCGCGCGCGGCGTACCAGCTGGTGGCCGAGGTGCTGGAGCCACCGCGGGCGCCGCTCGCACGGGTGCAGGACATCCACATTCCCGCCGCCGACGGCGTGCCGCTGGCCGCGCGCCTGTACGCGGCATCGAGCGGCGTGCTGCCGGTGATGCTCTACCTGCACGGTGGCGGCTTCACGATCGGCAACCTCGAAACGCACGACAGCCTGTGCCGGCAACTCGCGCTGCGCAGTGGCGCGGCCGTGGTGGCGCTCGACTACCGGCTCGCGCCGGAGCACCGATTCCCGGTCGCCGTGGAAGACGCCTGGGCGGCGATGCACTGGCTGGCCCGGCACGCCGGCACGCTCGGCCTGGACGGATCGCGGCTGGCCGTGGGCGGCGACAGCGCCGGCGGCACACTGGCCGCAGTCTGCGCGATCCACGCACGCGACACCGGCTTGAAGTTGCGTGCGCAGGTGCTCATCACCCCCGGCACGACAGCGTTCGCCGACACGTCGTCGCACGACCGCTTCGCCGAAGGCTACTTGCTCGAAGCCGCCGGCATCGAATGGTTTTTCAGCCACTACATCGCCCGCGCGCAGCGCCGCGACTGGCGCTTTGCCCCACTCGGAGCCGATTCGCTCGACGGCGTGGCGCCGGCCTGCATCGTGCTGGCCGAATGCGACCCGCTGGTCGACGAAGGCGTGGCTTACGCCGACCGGCTGCGCTGGGCCGGTGTGCCGGTCGAGCTCGACCTGGTGCGGGGGGTGACGCACGATTTCATCAAGCTGGGCCGGGTGATCGCCGAGGCGCGCCACGCGCAGGCGCTGATCGGCGCGGCCCTTTCCCAGGCCTTTTCATCCTGACCCGACATGAACCGAAACGAATTCCGCTTTTCAGAACGGCTGCGTGTGCGCTGGGCCGAGATCGACGCCCAGAAGATCGTCTTCAACGGCCACTACCTGATGTACTTCGACACGGCCGTGGCCGGCTACTGGCGCGCGCTGGCGCTGCCGTACGCGCAGACGATGGCGCAGCTCGAGGGCGACCTGTTCGTGCGCAAGGCCAGCGTCGACTACCTCGGCTCGGCGAAGTACGACGACGTGCTCGACGTCGGCATGCGCTGCGCACGCATCGGCACGTCGTCGATGTTGTTCAGCGGCGCGGCGTTCCGCGCCGACCGCCTGCTGGTGTCGTGCGAGCTGGTCTACGTTTTTGCCGACCCGAACACGCAGACATCGAAGCCGGTGCCGCCCGAACTGCGCCGGGTGATCGAAGCCTTCGAAGCCGGCGAGCCGATGATCGAAACCCGCGTCGGCTCGTGGCAGGAACTCGGTGAACGCGCGCGCGCCATCCGCACCCAGGTGTACATCGAAGAGCAGAACATTCCCGCCGCGATGGAATGGGACGACGCCGATGCGCAGGCCGTGCACGCGCTTGCGTTGAACCGCTTCGGCTTGCCCTTGGCCACCGGCCGCTTGCTCCAAGACGCGCCCGGCGTAGCACGCATCGGCCGCATGGCGGTGAGCCAGGCGGTGCGTGGCAGCAGGGTGGGCCGCGCCGTGCTGGAGGCCTTGTCGGACGCGGCGCGGCAACGCGGTGACGTTGAAATCGTGTTGCACGCGCAGACCAGCGCGCAGGCGTTCTACGCTCGATCGGGTTTCAGCCCGCGTGGTGCGGTGTTCGAAGAAGCCGGCATCGCGCACATCGAGATGAGCCGGCGCTTTTAGCCGTCGCTTTGGGCCGGCGTCAGCCGCGTGCCGCAACGCTGCGCTTGCGCACGCCGGCATCGGGCTTGAGCAGGCTGCGCACACGTGTGCGCTTGATCGGCGCCGCCACGAGCGCGTGCTCGCCGGCCAATTCCGACTCGGCCACGGCCGCCTGTTCGCTCACGGCCCCGTTGCCCTCGTCGGCGTAACGCGGCGGCCAGTTGCGCAGTGTCGAGCGGCGCAGCAGGGCCAGGCCGCCGGTCGCGCTGAAGGTGCGCTCCAGCACGTGCGTGACCGGGTGGCGGCCGGCGCGCTCGGTGATGATCAGCGTGGAGCAGCGCGTGCCGTAACTGTGGTCGGGAGTGCGGATGAACGCCGGCGAGAGTTGCCGCTCGAGCTCGATGCGCACGCCGGTCTGCGGCAGTGCATCGTCGGGCGCCGGCTCGCGCTCGGCCAGTGCGGCGAAGAGCTGCGCGGCCAGCGCGTCCACCGACTCGGCAGACTCCAGCGACTCGCGCAGCCGCGCCTTGAGCTGCCGCACCTTCGGCCAGGGCGTGTCGAGCCCGGCGTTCGACAACCCGTAGACACCACGCTCCAGCCGCAGCGGGTGGGCCGCAGCGTTCGAAGCCCAGAAACACTCGCCGCGCCGGAAGTCGGCTGCGATCAGGTTGAAGCCGTTGTGGCCCGACAGCGCCGTGCGCATCCAGAACTGGTCGGGGCTCTCCTGTGCCGCGAGCCACTCGGGGACGATGCGGCCACGCGAAGGGGCTTGGGCGTCAACGCGCGACGGGGCGCGGATGTTGGTCAGCAGCGCCAGACGCCCCTGCGCGGTCAGGCCCAGCCAGGTGCCGCCGGATTCGAGGTCGCGCCCGCTCAGCACGTCGGGGCCGCCACCGGGCGGTGCCCACCAGGCCAGGCGCGCGGCCGGCCGGTGAAAGAACTCGTCGCGGTTCGTGGCCACCACCAGCGGGAAGCGCCGGCTCTGGTCGATCGCCAGTGCTACGAGGCACATGCGAGGAAAACCTCGGTGTGGCGAGCGCTGCGAAGGAACGGCGCCAGCACGGCGGCCGCCTGTTCAATCTGCGCCGCGACTTCGGGCGTGATGCCTGTGCTGTTCATCGCAGGATCGGCAGCGTAGATTTCCATCCAGGTCTCTTGTCCATCGGTGGCTTGCGGTCGGCGCAGCAAGCGGGTGCGCAGCCACGGGTAGCGGGCCTGCAAGGCACTCTGAAAAGCCGCGACGGCGCGTTGCGCGGCCGGGGCGTCGGCCGGGTCGAGGCGATAGTAGATGAACAGTTCAGGCATGCGTTGCGGGCGCTCGGCCAAGTCCGCGGGCGCTGTGAATTGTTGACGAATGCACGCCGATGGGGCGTGCAAGGTCGGCGCGCTCAGGCCGGTTGCGCGCTGTCTGCAGCGATCGTGTAGGGCAGGGTGCCGAGGCGCAAACTGGCGCCGCCCGGCGCGCCCAGGTGCAGTGTGCCGGCGTCGAGTGCCGCCAGCTTGACTTCAACCAGCGCGCTCCAGCCCGCTCCGCCAGGCCGCGGCGCGGCGTTCACGACCATGCCGGCGGGCTGGCTCGTGTCGGCATCGTGGAACACCTCTTGCCCCGGCGACGCCGCCTCGTCGACGTCGAACAGGAACATGCGCCGCTTGATCGTGCCGCGGTACTGGCTGCGGGCGACGATCTCCTGGCCGGGGTAACAACCCTTCTGAAAGTCGACACCGCCGACGATCTCGTAGTTCAGCATCTGCGGCACGAACTGTTCGACCGTGGCCGCTTCGATCGTCGGAAGGCCACTCTGCACTTCGAGCCAGCGCCAGAGCTCGAGTGGCGCCGGGGGCCAGGCCGCCACCTGTTCCTCGGAAGGGCCGATGACGATGCAGCGTGTCACGCCGGCGGCGTCGGGCAGGCGGATCGTGACGGCACCTGCGGCGTCGCGCCGGCCCCAAACGGGCAGGTCGCCGACCTGTGCCGAGGCGGTGTCGCCGACAAGGCCCCACAACGGCGATTCGGCGGTGGCGTCGCGCAGCTTGCACTGGGCGCGCAGCACGAACATCGACAAACGTTTCAGCGTTGCCGGCAGCACGCTCGCAGCGCACACCAGCGTGAACTCGTCAGCCGCGGCCGAGGCGACGATGAAGCTCGCCTGCAGGCGGCCCTTGGCCGAGCAGAAACCCGCCAGCCGAGCCCGCCCGGCGTTCAGCGTCGCCACGTCGTTGGTGAGCTGGCCTTGCAGGAATTTCGCTGCGTCGGCACCGCGCGCACCGATCACGCCGAGATGGGTCAGGCGGGTTGCGCCAAGGGTCGGGAGTGGCTTGTTCATGCTTGATTATCATCAGCGCTCATGAATCTTTTCTCTCTGGGGTTTCAGCAGATGCTTTGCCTGTGCCGCGCGCCACGTCGATGAAGACCTTGCGCGCGCTGCTCCTTCTTGTGCTGCTGCTGGCCGCAGCCGCCGCAGGCGCAGCCGCATGGTGGCTCAACCGGCCGCTGGTGCTGGCGGCAGAGTCGGTCGAGGTGTCGATCGAGCCGGGCACCTCGCCACGTGACATCGCCCAGGAATGGGTGCAGGCCGGTGTTCAGGCGCCGCCGATGCTGCTGTACCAGTGGTTTCGGTGGTCGGGCCAGTCGCGCAAGATCCGGGCTGGCAGCTACGAAATCGGCGCCGGCACCACGCCGATCAACCTGCTCGACAAGATGGTCCGGGGCGACGTCACCCAGAGCACGGTGCGGCTGATCGAAGGCTGGACCTTCCGCCAGTTCCGCGCCGAACTCGCCAAGGCCGACGCCCTAAAACCCACCACCGCGGCGCTCAGCGACGAAGAAGTGATGGCGGCGATCGGCGCGCCCGGGGTTGCGCCCGAAGGCCGTTTCCACCCCGACACCTATGCCTACAACAAGGGCAGCAGTGATCTCGCGGTGCTCAAGCGCGCCTACCACGCGATGCAAAAACGCATCGACGCGGTCTGGCAGGAACGCGCCGCCGACACCCCGCTGCGCAGCGCCGACGACGCGCTGGTGCTGGCCTCGATCGTCGAGAAGGAAACCGGCACGCCGGCCGACCGCGGCCGTGTGGCCGCCGTGTTCCTGAACCGTCTGCGCATCGGCATGCCTTTGCAGACCGACCCGACCGTGATCTACGGCATGGGCACGGCCTTCGACGGCAACCTGCGCAAACGTGATCTGCTCGCCGACACGCCCTTCAATACCTACACACGCAACGGCCTTCCGCCGACGCCGATCGCGATGCCCGGCAAGGCGGCGCTGCTGGCGGCCGTGCGGCCCGATGCGACCAAGGCGCTCTACTTCGTCGCCCGCGGCGATGGCAGCAGCGAATTCAGCGAAACTCTGGCCGACCACAACCGGGCCGTGACGCTTTACCAGCGTGGCGGCCAACGCAGCAAATGAGAGCGGGAGAGCGTCTGAAGTGACGGGCCGATTGATCACGTTCGAGGGCATTGACGGGGCTGGCAAGTCGACCCACATCGAAACCATCGCCGAGCGTTTGCGCGCTGCGGGAGCCGCCGTGTTGTGCACGCGCGAGCCCGGCGGCACACCGCTGGCCGAGCGGCTTCGCGAACTCGTTCTGCACGAAACCATGGACGCGCTGACCGAAACGCTGCTCGTGTTCGCGGCGCGCCGCCATCACCTTCAGCAGGTGATCGAACCGGCGTTGGCCCGGGGCGACACGGTCTTGTGCGACCGTTTCACCGACGCCACTTTCGCCTACCAGGGCGGCGGGCGCGGCGTCGAGATGGCCGTACTGCAAAGCCTCGAGCATTGGGTTCAGGGCCAGAGGCAACCCGACCTGACGCTGTGGTTCGATCTGCCCGCAGAAGTGGCCGCGCTGCGCCGGGCGCGTGCCAGAGCGGCCGATCGTTTCGAGCAGGAAGACCTGGAATTCTTCGAGCGTGTGCGCGCGGCGTACCTGGCACGCATGAACGGTGCCCCGGACCGGTTCGTGCGCCTCGATGCGGCGCTCGATCGTGACGCGGTCCGGCAGCAGATCAACGGGGCGCTCGACGCGCGGCGATGGTAGGGCCCGACGGCGCACTGCCATTGCCCTGGCTCGGCCCGTTGCTGAAGCAGACGCTGCAGCAGCGCGCCCACGCGCTGCTGTTGCAAGGCCCGCAGGGGGTGGGCCAGTTCGAGATGGCCTTGACGCTGGCGCAGGCCTGGTTGTGCGAGGGTGCTTCCGGCCGCAGCCCGTGCGGGGGGTGCGCCAGTTGCCGGCTGGTGCAGGCACATTCGCACCCCGACCTGATCGTGCTGCTGCCGGAACTGCTGCAGGAAACGCTGGGCTGGGGGGCTGCCTCCGGCGACGATGGCGCCACCGAGAAAACCGGCAAGGCCAAACCGAGCAAAGAGATCAAGGTCGACGCGGTGCGCGCGGTGGTCACGTTCGCACAGACAAGCTCGGCACGCGGGCAAGGCAAGGTCGTCGTGCTGCACCCGGCCGAGCGCATGAACCACGTCTCGGCCAACACCTTGCTGAAGACGCTCGAAGAGCCGCCGGGCGCAGCGCGCTTCATCCTCAGTTGCGCCGCACCCGACGCGCTCTTGCCGACCATCCGCAGCCGCTGCCAGGCCGTGGTGATGCAGTTGCCGGCCACCGACGTGGCCACGCAGTGGCTGCGCGAGCGTGGAGTGGCCGAGCCTGCGGTCTTGCTCGCGGCCACCGGAGGTCAGCCGCAAGAGGTGCTGCAGTGGATCGAACAAGGTATCGACGCGGCCTTGTGGCTGCGCCTGCCGGCCATCGTGGCGCGTGGCGAGGCGCAAGCGCTGGCCACCTGGCCGCTGCCACGCCTGCTCGACGCGTTGCAGAAGCTTTGCCACGACGCCGCGTGCGTGGCCGCCGGCGCGCCGCCGCGCTACTTCCCGCCGGAGGCGCTGTCGCAAGCTGCAGATGCGGCGGCGCTGGCCGACTGGATGCGCGAGCTCAATCGCTGTGCACGCCACGCCGAACACGCCTGGAATGCGGGCCTGATGCTCGAGTCGCTGGTGCAGCAGGGGCAGCGTGCCTTGCGCACGCCGGCGGCGTCGGAGCCGGCCACAAAGCAGCGTGTTTCGGTACACTCGCGCGCATGGTAGACACAGTACGCGGGGGCCTCACGAACGCGCCGGCCGGCACGGGGGCCGCGCGACCGAGCGTGATCCAGCTCGTGTTCCGCGAGAAGGGCGCGCTGTACGCCGCCTACATGCCGGTGTTCTCCGACGGTGGGCTGTTCGTGCCGACCACGCGCGAATACAAGCTCGGCGAAGACATCTACCTGCTGCTTTCGCTGCCCGACGACCCGCAGCGTTACCCGGTCGCCGGCAAGGTCGGCTGGATCACTCCGGCCAACGCCTCAGGCGGCCGCACGCAGGGGGTGGGCGTGCGTTTCCCGAGCGACGAAAAGACGCGCACCCTGAAGCTGAAGATCGAAGAAGTGCTCGGCACCTCGATCTCGTCGGCCAAACCGACCCAGACCATTTGAGCTGCGGGCGCCGGCCACCCGGCCCGGTTCGCCCCAGCCGCATCCGTGCATGTACGTCGATTCCCATTGCCACCTGAGTTTTCCGGAACTCGCCGCCCGCATCGATGACATTCGCGCCGACATGGCCGCGGCGCAGGTCGACCGCGCGTTGTGCATCTGCACCACGCTGGAAGAGTTCGATGCCGTGCACGCGCTGGCCACCGCCTTCGACAACTTCTGGTGCAGCGCCGGTGTGCACCCCGACAACGAAGGTGTGGAGGAACCGACGCTCGATGCCCTGCTCGCGCTGGCCCGCTTGCCGCGTGTCGTGGCCATCGGCGAGACCGGGCTCGACTACTACCGCCTGAACGGCCGCAGTGTGGCCGACATGGAATGGCAGCGCGAACGTTTTCGCGTGCACATTCGCGCCGGCAAGGCGAGTGGGCTGCCGCTGGTCGTGCACACGCGGAGCGCATCGGCCGACACGCTGGCGATCCTGAAGGAAGAGGGCGCAGAAGCGGCCGGGGGCGTGTTCCACTGCTTCACCGAAACCGACGTGGTGGCACGTGCGGCGCTGGATCTCGGTTTCTACATCTCGTTTTCCGGCATCCTGACTTTCAAGACCGCGGCCGACCTGCGCGAGATCGCGCGTTTCGTGCCGCTCGACCGCTGCCTGATCGAGACCGACAGCCCCTACCTGGCCCCCGTGCCCTACCGCGGCAAGACCAACAGCCCGGCCTATGTGCCCTTCGTGGCACGCCAGATCGCCGAATTGAAGGGCGTTGCGGTGGAGACGGTTGCGGCCGCCACGAGTGCCAATTTCGAGCGTCTTTTCCGACGAACGACCGCCAAGCAGGCGTTCGAAACAACATGAGAAAGTACTTTAAGTTTGTTGTCTATAGCGTTATGGCTATTGCAATTTCTTCGTTCGCAGGATCGTTCGAGGATTTTTTCATCGCGGTCCGCAACGACAATGTCGGCAAGGTGTTCGAGCTCCTCCAGCGTGGCTTCGATCCGAACACGCGCGACGAAACCGGGCAGACCGCCCTCGTGATGGCGATGCAGGAAAACTCCCTCAAGGCCGCCGACGTCCTGCTTTCTCACCCCGCGATCGAGATCGACGCACTCAACCAGGCCGGCGAGTCGGCCCTGATGATGGCCGCGCTGAAAGGCGAGCTCGCCGGCGCCCGCCTGTTGCTGGCCCACGGCGCCAAGGTCAACCAGCAGGGCTGGTCGGCGCTGCACTACGCGGCTTCCGGCACCGACGCGCAGCTTGTTCGGCTGCTGTTGGAGAAGGGCGCCGACGTGAACGCCGCGTCGCCCAACGGCAGCACACCGCTGATGATGGCGGCGCAATACGGCAACGAAGACGGTGTGAAGCTGCTGCTGGCCGGGGGCGCCGACCCGAAGCGGCGCAATCAGCGTGATCTGACAGCGTCGGATTTCGCACGGCGGGCCGGGCGTGAGGCCCTGGCCACGGCGCTCGCCAAACTCGAACGCTGAGCGTTTCCCCACCTGGCGCGGGGGGCCGACCACAGCGGCCTTGTCAGAATTTCCCTGACAGGCTCTTTGGCGCGGCACCGACTGGCGCGATCTGGCCCTGGCCCTAGAGTCGGCCTGGTCCAATACCGCCACTGATGGGAGTCAAGACATGACACTCGCGCAGATCGCCTCGAACCCCTTCGCCCTGATGATGAACCCCGAGGCCGTCTTCGCGGCCATCGGGCAATCGGACCACCTGGCCAAGTTGCACAGCCAGATCTGCCGTCCGCTGGACAAGCCGATGACGGCCCGCGCCGATGCGGCCGACATCATCACGACCGCGGAAGACGAAGTCGACGCCTGGCTCGAGGCACAGGCCTCGCGCCTCGGCGACTACTGAAATTTTCCCGCGTCGGCCGCGGTCAGGCGAGCGCTGCAGCCAGCGCCGCGTTGAGCGTCGGGCTCGGCCGCATCACGGCCTCGCACTTCGCGGTGTCGACCAGGTAGTAGCCGCCGATATCGGCCGGCTTGCCTTGAACCTCGGCGAGTTCCTGAACGATCTTCTGCTCATTCCCCGTCAAGGCCTTCGCCAACGGCGCGAAGTGCTTCTGTAGCGCCGCGTCGTCGGTCTGGGCGGCCAGTTCCTGGGCCCAGTACATCGCCAGGTAAAACTGGCTGCCGCGGTTGTCGAGCTGCCCTGTCTTGGGTGACGGGTTCTTGTTGTTGTCGAGCAATTTCCCGGTGGCGGCGTCTAGCGTCTTCGCGAGGATCTTGGCCTGTGTGTTGCCGGTCTTCAGCCCCAGGTCTTCCAGCGATACGGCCAACGCCAGGTACTCGCCGAGCGAATCCCAGCGCAAGTGGTTCTCTTCCACCAACTGCTGCACGTGCTTGGGCGCCGAGCCGCCGGCACCGGTTTCGTACATGCCGCCGCCGGCCATCAGCGGCACGATCGACAGCATCTTCGCGCTGGTGCCGAGCTCCATGATCGGGAACAGGTCGGTCAGGTAGTCGCGCAGGATGTTGCCGGTGACCGAGATCGTGTCGAGGCCGCGCACCACGCGCTCCAGCGTGTAGCGCATCGCGCGCACCTGACTCATGATCTGGATGTCCAGGCCGCTGGTATCAAAGTCCTTCAAGTAGAGCTTGACCTTCTTGATCACCTCGTTCTCGTGCGGGCGGTACGGGTCGAGCCAGAACACCGTCGGCGTGCCCGAGTTGCGGGCACGCGTGACGGCGAGCTTGACCCAGTCGCGGATCGGTGCATCTTTCACCTGGCACATGCGCCAGATGTCGCCGGCCTCGACGTTCTGGCTCAGCAGCACTTCGCCGCTCGCGAGATCGACGATGTTGGCCACGCCGTCTTCGCTGATCTCGAAGGTCTTGTCGTGCGAGCCGTACTCTTCCGCCTGCTGCGCCATCAGGCCCACGTTAGGCACCGTGCCCATGGTCTTCGGGTCGAAGTTGCCGTGCCACTTGCAGAAGTTGATCATCTCCTGGTAGATGCGGGCGAAGGTGCTCTCGGGCATCACCGCCTTCACGTCTTTGAGGCGGCCGTCGGCACCCCACATCTTGCCACCGTTGCGGATCATGGCCGGCATCGAGGCGTCGACAATGACGTCGTTGGGCGAATGGAAATTGGTGATGCCCTTGGCCGAGTCGACCATCGCCAGTTCGGGGCGGCCTTCATGGCAGGCGTGCAGGTCGCGTAGCACCTCGTCGCGTTGCGACTGGGGCAGGGTGGCGACCTTGTCGTAGAGGTTCACCATGCCGTTGTTGACGTTCACGCCGAGGTCGTCGAACAGCTTGGCGTGCTTCTCGAACGCCTGGCGGTAGAAGATCTTCACGCAGTGGCCGAACACGATCGGGTGCGAGACCTTCATCATCGTGGCCTTCACGTGCAGCGAGAACATCACGCCGGTGTTGAAGGCGTCGTCGATCTCTTTCTCGTAGAAGGCGAGCAGCGCCTTCTTGCTCATGAACATCGAGTCGATGATCTCGCCGTCTTTCAGCGCGACCTTGGGTTTGAGCACAACGGTCTTGCCACTCTTCGTGACGAGTTCCATCTTCACGTCGCGCGCCTTGTCGAGCGTGATCGACTTTTCGCCGTGATAGAAGTCGCCCTCGTGCATGTGCGAGACGTGCGAGCGCGAGGCCTGGCTCCACTCGGCCATGCTGTGCGGGTTCTTGCGGGCGTATTCCTTCACGGCCTTCGGTGCACGGCGGTCGGAGTTGCCTTCGCGCAGCACCGGGTTCACTGCACTGCCGATGCACTTGGCGTAACGCGTGCGCAGGGTTTTTTCGGCGTCGGTCTTGGGGTTCTCGGGGAAATCGGGAATCGCGTAACCCTTGCCTTGAAGTTCCTTGATGCACGCCATCAGCTGCGAGACCGACGCACTGATGTTCGGCAGCTTGATGATGTTGGTGTCGGGCTGCAAGGTCAGCCGGCCGAGCTCGGCGAGGTTGTCGGGCACTTTTTGCGCATCGGTCAGGAACTCGGGGAATTCACCCAGCACGCGCGCCGCGACTGAGATGTCGCTGGAGCTCACGTCGATACCCGCTGGCGCAGTGAAGCTGCGAATGATCGGCAGGAAGGAAAAAGTCGCCAGCATCGGCGCTTCGTCGGTCAGGGTGTAGATGATCGTGGGCTGTTTCGCTGTCATTGAGTTCTCCATGGGATGCTGGCCTGAGTGTCCACTGCCCGCGGCGAGCGTGGCGCAGCACTTTGCCACCGAATGCATCGTACGTGCCAGCCAGACCCGAAATTGCGCCCCCGAGGGCCGTTGGCGACAGCCTCCGATTCAGACGCCGGTTCGCGCCTCTCGCGTTGTTGCGTCGCCCCCCACCAGCGGCGGATAGGTCACGATCGACTTGAGCTCCGGGCGCGCGGCACGCAGCGTGTTGAGATCGGGACGCGGGCGACACCAGGCCGGAGACGGAGCAAAAGCCTGTTCGAGCGCCCGGGCGGCCGCCAGCAGGGCCGCGTCGCCGCGCAGGCGGCCGATGATCTGCAACCCGAACGGCATGCCGTGCTCGTCGCGACCGCAGGGCAGCGACAGGGCAGGGTTGGTGGCGAGCGTGACGACGTAGGTCAGCGCGAGCCAGTGGTAGTAGTTGCGCATCGGCTGGCCGTCGATGCGCTCGGCGTACAGCTCGGTCCACGGGAAGGGCGTGACCGGCGTGGTCGGTGCCAGGATCAGATCGAAGCGCTCGAAGGCCTGGGCGAAGCGGCGCGCGACGCGTGTCTGCTCCAGGTGCGCCCATGCGCGGTCGGCCAGCGTGATCGCCGCGGCCATCTCGACATTGGCGCGCACGTTGGGGCCGAGCGTCTCGGGGGCCGTGCGGTAGGTGTCGGCGAACGCGGCCACAAAACTTTCGGCACGCAGCGTGTCGAAGGCGCGGTCGGCGTCGCCGAGCTGCAGGTCGACCGGCTCGCAGGTCGCAACCCAGGGGCGAATGGCGTCGACCCGACTGCGAAACGTGCGCCGCACCTCGGGGTCGACGATGCACAGGCCGAAGTCTTCGGTGGTGCCCACGCGCAGCGTGGACAGGTCGACATGGGCCAGCGGCCAGAACGACGCGCTGCGTTCGGGGTAAGACAACGGGTCGCGCGGGTCGAAGCCGACGCTGGCCGCGAGCTGCAGCGCCGTGTCTTCCACGTTGCGCCCCATCGGCCCCAGCACCGAGATCACCGACCAGCCGAGCGGCCGCGCGTCGTTCGCGACGAGGCCTGGCGAAGGCCGCAGCCCGACAACGCCGCACAGCGCGGCCGGAATGCGCAGCGAGCCGCCGGTGTCCGAGCCTGTCGCGATGGGCAGCATGTCGACGGCCAATGCGGCGGCCGAACCACCCGACGATCCGCCCGCGTTCAGGGCCGGATCGAAGGGGTTGCCGGTGGCGCCCCACACCGGGTTACGGGTGTTGGCGCCCGCGCCCATGTCGGGTACGTTGGTCTTCGCCGTGACGATGGCGCCCGCTGCGCGCAGCCGCGCCACGAGTGAGTTGTCGTGCGCCGGCACGTTGCCACGCAAACCCGCGTTGCCGTAGGTCGTGAGCAAGCCCGCGGTGTCCTGCAGGTCCTTCACGCCGAGCGGCAGGCCGTGCAGCAGGCCGAGCGGTGCGCCGCGCATCACCTCGGCCTCGGCGGCGCGCGCGCTGTGGCGGGCGCGCTCGAAATCAGTGGCGGCGATCGCGTTGATGCCCGGGTTCAGGGCTTCGATGCGCGCGATGCACGCGTCCATCAGCTCCACCGGCGACAGCTGGCGGCTGCCGATCAGCCGTCGCAACTCGACGCCGGACTTTTCCGGCAGGCTGGGGTCATGCGTCATGTCGTTCACTCCATGGGGATCTTCGCCTTGTGCACGTAGGCACGCAGCAGCGGCAACTCCTTGGCCACGCGTGCATCGTAGAACGAACCGGGCTGCCAGCCGACATCGACGCCGGCCTTGACCAGGTCGCCGCGCGCGGCGGCGTCATTCAACGTGTCGGCGAGCGCCTTGCCGAGCGCCTGCTGCACGGGCGCCGGCAGGCCACGCGGTGCGACGATGGTGATCCACGGCACCATTTCGAAGTCGGGGTAACCGGCCTCGGCCACGGTCGGAACGTCGGGCATGGACGGCGAGCGCTTGGCCGACGTGACGGCCAGCGCCTTCACCTTGCGCGCTTGCAGCATCGGCAGCGCGGCGACGTTGGTGTCGAGCGTGAGCTGCACCTGGCCGCCGATGAGGTCGGTCATCGCGGGTGCGCTGCCCTTGTACGGCACGTGCAGAATGTCGGCGCCCGTCACCACCTTGAACATTTCGCCCGCGAAGTGCGAGCTCGTGCCGTTCCCGAACGAGCCGTAAGCCAGCGTGCCCGGCTTGGCACGCGCCAGGGCCACGAGCTCCTTCACGTTGTTGGCCGGCAGCGCCAGTGTGGCCAGCAGCACCAAGGGCGACGTGCCGATGAGACCGATCGACTCGAAGCTCTTCTGTGCGTCGTAGGGCAGCTTGCTCTTCAGTGCCGGGTTGACGGTGAAGGTGGTGTTCGAGCTGATCAGAAGCGTGTAGCCGTCGGGCGCGGCCTGCGCCACCGCGCCCGCGCCGATGGCCGTGCCCGCGCCGGCCCGGTTGTCGACGATCACCGTCTGGCCCAGGCGCTGACCCATGCCCTTCGCGACGATGCGCGCCACCGTGTCGGTGGCGCCGCCGGGAGGGAAGGGCACGACGAGCGTGACCGGCTTGTCCGGGAAGCCGGCGGCCGCCGCGGCCGAGGCGAGTGCCGAGGTGAGCACCAGGGTGGCGAGCTTGATCATGAAGGTTTTCCTTTCAACGCAAACGGTGAGGTGACAAGGCGAGCGGGTCGATGCCGTGCCGCGCCAGCGTGGGTGGCACGGGCTCGCCGCACAGCAACGACGCTGCCAATTCGGCCGCGCCGGCAGCGCTCTGAATGCCGTAGCCGCCTTGCGCCGCCAACCAGAAGAAGGCAGGGCAGCGGTCGTCCCAGCCGATCACCAATTCGCCATCGCGCACGAACGAGCGCAGCCCGGCCCAGGTGCTGGTCGGGCGGCGGATCGTGAGCGTCGTGACGGCCTCGATCTGGTGGATGCCGAGGGCGATGTCGAGCTCCTCGGGCACCACGTCGTGCGGCAGCGTCGGGTCCGCGTTCGCCGGCGAGCCGAGCAGGCGGCCCGCGTCCGGTTTGAAGTACCAGCTCTCGTCGACACCGACCACGGCGGGCCAGCCAGAGACGTCGACGTCTGCAGGGCCGTTGAAAGTGAAGGCGCTGCGGCGGCGAGGCTCGAGGCCGACGGGAGCGGCGCCGCAGCGGGTGGCGACCTCGTCGGCCCAGGCGCCGGCCGCGTTCACGACGCTTTGCGCGAGCACGGTCTCGCCGTCCGCCAGGCGCAGCGCCCAGCGCGAACCGTCGTGCTTCGCGCCGGTGATCTCGGCGCTGGTGCGCAGTTCGCCGCCCTGCGCCCGCATGCCGCGCAGGAAGCCCTGATGCAAGGAGTGCACGTCGATGTCCTGCGCGTCGCGCTCGAACAGTGCGCCGTGCACCAGTTCCGGACGCAGGCAGGGCACACGCGCTAGCGCTGCGGCCGCGCCCAGGGTTTCGAGCTGCGTGCCGCTCGCGGCCAATGCCTCGCGAGTCGAGCGCAAGAGCGCTTCCTGGCCGTTCAAGGCGAGGTACAACACGCCGCGCGGCGCGAGCAGCGGCGTGTCGCTGAAGCCGCGGGGAGGTTCCTCGTAGAACGCACGGCTGGCCCGGGTCAATGCGCGCACGCCGGGTGGCCCGTAGCCCTCCATGAACATCGCCGCCGAGCGGCCCGTGGAGTGGTAGCCCGGCTGCGACTCGCGCTCCAGCAACAGGACGCTGCGCCGATTGGCAATGAAGAAGCCCAGCGAAGCGCCGGCGATGCCTGCACCGACGATGGCGACGTCAAATTCTCTCATACGGGAATTCTCGCATGCGAGAATCGTGCCGAACACCCGGGACAAACGATGACTGTTGCTCCATCCAGCAAGCGAGCCCTCGGCCAGGCACCGGCCACACTCGTCCGCGAGCGTCTGGGCGAGCGGCTGCGAACGATCCGCAAGGCGCAGGGTTTGACGCTGAAGGCGCTTTCGGCGCGGTCGGGTGTGGCCCTGTCGACCTTGTCGAAGATCGAACTCGGGCAGATCAGCGTCAGCTACGAGAAGCTGGCCGCCGTGGCGCATGCACTCGTGGTCGACATCGGGGCGCTGTTCGACCCGCGTGCTGGTGTGGTGCAAGGTGCTGCGCCCCAGGTGGTCGTGCGTTCGACGCTGGCCGCGGCGCCGAGTTACGACGGCGAGAACTATGACTACCGGATGCTCGCGACCGAGTTTCCGGGCAAGCGCATGACCCCGTTGCACGGCACCATCGTCGCGCGCGAGCTTTCGCAGTTCCCTGATTACGTGCGCCACCCGGGCCAGGAATTCGTCATGGTCCTGTCGGGCCGCGTGCGCATCCATTTCGAGACCGGCGAAGCGATCGAACTCGCGCGCCAAGAGTCGGCCTATTTCGACAGCGGTGTGGGCCACGCGTACCTGTCGCTGGGGAAGTCCGACGCGCAGGTGGTGGTGGTCATGTCGGAGCGGTGGTAATGCGCGACAATGTATATTATGTAAACTAATTAAAGAAACCTCGTTGCCGCGCGCTGACTGGTGTCTGGATGACGGCGCGCCCCTTGCTCCTCAAGCCACTAGAGCATCTACGGTGCGTCTTGGGCGTTGTGCCCGCGATTTTGGAGACTGGAAATGAGACCTTGGAAGTTGGTGCTGGGAGCAAGTGCGGCGTGCGCCGCATGTTGTGCAATTCCGCTGCTGGGAATTGCCGGCGGACTTGCGGCGTTCGCATCTGCGCTATGGGCTAGCGCAGACGAGTTCCTCCCAGTCGCCATCGGGCTGGGTGTCGTCGCAATCGCACTCGCAATCGTGTGGCTGTGGCGCAAGCGCCGGATTGCTGCATCCAAGTCCTGCAGCTGTGCGACGCCGTGCTCGACGCGAGTTGAACCTGCACGAAGCTAATGCGGTGCCGAATGCCTGCACGCTGGACTCGCGGTCGATGGGCCCTCGCCTAGCGGAAATCCAGCGGCTCGCCCGCGAGCACCTGCGCCGCGTTGACCTACGAAGGCTGCAGTGAGGTATCCAAGATGAACGCCAGTATCTCCATCGGTGTGCTCGCCCAGCTGACCGGCTGCACCGTGCCGACCATCCGCTACTACGAAGAAATTGGCCTGCTCCCAATCGGGCCTCGAACCGACGGTGGGCGGCGGGTCTACCGCGAACCCGCGGTCAAGCGTCTGACATTCATCCGTCATTGCCGCGACTTCGGCTTCTCGATTGAGCAAGTTCGCGAACTCGTCGGTCTGGTCGACGCGCCGGAGCGCCCCTGCGTAGAGGTTCGAGACATTGCTGCGGTCCGTCTGCGACAGGTACGCGAGAAGCTGGCGGAGCTTCAGGCGTTGGAGTCCAGCATGTCTGCCTTCGTCGTGAGCTGCGACAGCGCGTGTGCCGGAGGCGCGGCACTTGACTGCACCATCCTCGAGGACTTGGCCCTTCCAACAACTGGGCCCAACGGCTCCGGCGCAGGCTGCTGCGGGCCCAACGCAGCGTAACGCAAGTCGTTTCGCCGCATCGCCAAACGCCTCACCGGGGACGGTACGGCGCTAATGGGCATGGGCATGCCGATGGTGGATGTCCGGGTAGTGGGGATGTTTGTGCGTCAGCGCTTCATGGCGATGCGGGTGCGCATGCGGTTCGGCGCTGTTCCAGTCGAAGTCGTGCACGTGCTGGTGATGCTCGTCATGAAGATGTCTGTGAGAGTGCTCGAGCGGCTCGTGGCTGTGTTCGTGCATGTGCCGCTCCCGCACGTGCAGCCAAACGCCGAGTGCCATCAACGCGGCCGCCGCCCAAAACAGAGGAGCCGGCGCACTGGGCCAGATGGCAAGCGAGATGAGCACGCCGAACAGCGGTGCGACCGAAAAGTAGGCGCCGGTGCGGGCCGTGCCAAGTACCCGAAGTCCGACCACAAAAAGAGTCAGGCTCAGCCCGTAGCCGAAGAACCCCAGCAGCAAGCTGGCGCCGACCGTGGGCACCGCGGGCAAGATCGCTCCATTGGCCAAGGCCAAGGCGGTGTTGCAAGCGCCTGCGACGAGGCCCTTCAAACCGGCGACAAGCATCGCGTCATTCGTCGAGACCTTTCGCGTCAGATTGTTGTCGATGCCCCAGCACAGACAGGCTCCCAGGATGAGGAGAGCTCCGGTCGACAAGGCTGCGCCCCCAGGCTCCCAGGAAAGAAGCACTCCCCCGGCGACGATCGCCACCATGCCCAGGACGATTTGCCGGTCCGCGTTCTCCTTGAACACCACCCACGCGATGACCGCCGTCAGCACACCTTCGACATTCAGCAACAGCGATGCCGAAGCACCACTTGTTTGAGTCAAACCCAGCATCAGCAACGCCGGGCCAAGCATGCCGCCGAACACGATTGCACCGAGCAGCCATGGGATTTCCTTGCGCGGGATTTCGAGATGCGTTTGTGCCTGCCCTGAAGTGCGTTCGCTCACCCGCCGCAACACCAGCAGCAGGGTCAGGCCCAGGCCGCTCCCAAGGTAGAGGAGCCCGGCGAGGAGGAGCGCAGGTACATCACCGACGAGCAGCTTGGCCAGTGGCGTGCTGGCACCGAACAGCAGCGCAGCGGCAAGTGCGGGAGTGGCGGAGCGTAACGACATGGCGGATGTCAATGGTTCGAGGCTTCAATGTAGCGGCCAGGCAGGGTTGCAGCCACCTACTGGGCTGGCTGGATTGCCGTGACGGCGATGACGCCGTTGACACGCTCCGCGGTGAACTTGACCTTGTCGCCTTCCTTCAGGCCGTCGAGCAGCTTCGGGTCGGCGGCCTTGAAGATCATGGTCATCGCCGGCATGTCCAGGTTCTGCAGCGGACCGTGACGCAGCGTGACTTTGCCTTGCTCCCTGTCGACCTTCCGGACTTCGCCATCGCTTTGAGGTGCAGTCGCAGCGGCAGGATGATGCGCCGCATGGTCCGCGCCGGAGGCTGCAGTCGATTGGGCATTGGCGGTCAGCGTCGTTGCAAGAGCTGCGGTGGCGAGGATGTCGATGAGCTTCACGTTTGACTCCTTCAGAGTTTCGGGTAGTGAGCGAAGACGGTCTCTCGCCCACTTCTGTCGATGAGAAACACGTTCAGTGCGGCCAGGAAGTGGCGGCGCTTCATTTGACGACCACCTTTCCGATCATGCCGGCCTCGAAGTGGCCGGGCTGCAGACACGCGAACTTGAACTCGCCCGGCTTGGTGAACTGCCAGACGATCTCGCCAGACTTGCCGGGCTTCACATGAGCCATGTGGGGGTCGGCATGCTCCATCTCGGGGAACTTCTTCATGAGTTCCGCGTGCGCTGCGATGCTCACTTTGGTGCCGAGGACCATCTCGTGCAGGACCTTGCCGTCGTTGTGCACGACGAACTTGACCGTCTCGCCGCGCTTCACGGTCACCGCAGACGGCGTGAAGCGCATGGCGTCGGTCATGTCGACCTGGATGGTCTTGGTGACCTTCTTCGGATTGCCTTCCTGACCGAAGTCAGTGGGTTCGACCCTGCTCGCGTCGAACTTGCGAGGTGCTGCGTGATCTTCGTCGCCATGGGCGAACGCAGCGCCCATGCCAACCGTGAACACGGCGAAGACTATCGTTTTCAGCTTCATCACGAATCTCTTGTTCACGGGGGACGCCCGCACCAGAAGCAGTCTGGACCTTCCCACTGTGACAAGGTCAAGGCAAGACCCCTTTCGTTGCGCATCGCGTCGAAACCGCTTGACCTTCCCAGGGTGGGAAGGTCGAGAGTTGGTCCATCGAGAACCAGCTGGAGAGCCAAATGCTCACTTTCGAAGTCAATGACATGACCTGCGGCCACTGTGTCAGCGCCATCACCGAGGCGGTCGCGTTCGTCGACCCCGGCGCCAAGGTTCAGGTCGACCTGGCCTCCCGCCGCGTGCACATCGAGCCTGCCGCCTCGACGCAGGCGGTTCTGGGCGACGCCATCGAGACGGCGGGGTTCACGCCGGTTGCCGTCGCGGGCGGAGCGGCTCAGCCGACACAACAGGCAGCGCCGCGCAAGGGATGCTGCTGCGGCTGACGGGCGCCGCCCTTGGTCCCCTTTCACTTTCCGGTTTGTGGCTTGACCTGCATCAACGGTCGACGCACTGGCCGGGAGCAATCTGTCGAAGTGGGCCACTGCCTGTGCGTCCGATACACACGGAGAAGACCATGAAACTCGTTGTCGGTTTGAGCGCTCTCGCGGCGGCCCTGTTGGCGGGTTGTTCGTCCATGCCCGGCAGTGCGTCGAAGGAGGCCGACGAACACGCGGCCCACCACCCGGCCGGGACCGCAGCCGCCCCTGCGCCTGCCGGCTACGACCAGCAGATGAAGATGATGCATGAGATGCACCAGAAGATGGCTGCCGCGAAAACGCCCGAGGAGCGCGCCGCACTGATGAAGGACCATATGAAGACCATGCAGGACGGCATGGGGATGATGGGTCAGATGCGTGGGGGAATGATGGGCGGCAAGGGGATGGAAAGCGGCAAAGGCGAGATGCGCATGGGCCCGGAGATGATGAAGCGCCGCATGGACATGATGGAAATGATGATGCAGATGATGATGGACCGCGAGGGAATGAAGCCTCCGGCGTCGAAGTAGCGCTGCGTCCGATTGGAGCGTTGGAAGGATGACCGTGCACGGCCGGTCAACAGCCACCAAAGCTGCCGACCTCGCCTCGGGGTTCGGTGCCATCGTTCTGGGCGCAGGCCTCGCGCTGGTTGCGCCGGCCGCCCTTCAGGCCCACGCTGTTCCTCTGCTGGTCGCAGGGCTTCTCGTCCACGGGCTGGGCATGACGCTGAAGTTCAGGCTCGAAGGTCGCGAAGGGGAGCCCCTGTGGTGGGAGCGTGTTCTCTTCTGGCTGTGTTGGGCCTGTCTCGCGGCGCTCGGACTTTGGATACTTGTCGGCTTGTTCTCTCGATAGCGCTCCGCTTGACCTTCCCGTCATGGGAAGGTCCAAACTGAAAACAGGAACTGGAGAGCGCCATGCAGAGCGATACGGACACGACCCACGACCACGCGCATCACGCAGCTCACGCGCCTTCCACAACCAGGCCGACGCCCAACGGTGAGCAAAGCCAGGTTGAGTACACCTGCCCGATGCACCCGCAGGTTCGCCAGATGGGTCCAGGCAGCTGCCCGATTTGCGGTATGGGTCTCGAGCCGGTCCTGGCAACGGCAGGCCAGGGAGAAAGCCCCGAACTGCGCGACATGACCAGGCGCTTCTGGATTGGCACGGCGCTCACGGCCCCCGTCTTCGCTCTGGAGATGGGGGGCCACCTTTTCAACATCCACCACCTCATCGCTCAGCAGACCTCGAACTGGATTCAGCTGCTGCTGGGAACGCCCGTGGTCCTGTGGGCTGGCTGGCCATTCTTCGTGCGTGCTGTGGCGTCGGTGAAGAACCGCAGCCTGAACATGTTCTCGCTCATCGCACTCGGTACGGGCGCAGCATGGCTCTACAGCATCGTCGGCACCATAGCGCCGCAGCTGTTCCCGGCAAACCTGCGCTTGGCCGATGGCGCCATCGCCATCTACTTCGAGGCCGCCGCAGTCATCACGGTGCTGGTGCTGCTGGGCCAGGTGCTGGAGCTTCGAGCGCGCGAGAAAACATCGGGAGCCATCAAGGCCCTGCTCGGCCTGGCGCCCAAGACGGCGGTCAGAGTAAAAGTCGACGGAATCGACGAAACCGTGCCGGTGGACATCATCCAGGTCGGCGATTCGCTGCGTGTTCGGCCTGGCGAGAAGGTGCCGGTCGATGGCGAAGTCACGGAGGGCAAAGCCAACATCGACGAGTCGATGCTGACGGGAGAACCCATTCCTGTGGCCAAGGTCGTTGCCTCCAAGGTCACCGCCGGGACCATCAACCAGACGGGCAGCTTCGTGATGCGCGCCGAAAAGGTCGGCGCCGACACCATGCTCGCGCAAATCGTCCAGATGGTGGCTGCGGCACAGCGTAGCCAGGCGCCCATCCAGCGCATGGCCGACCAGGTGGCTGGGTGGTTCGTCCCCGTGGTCATCTTGATTGCCATCGCGACCTTCATTGCCTGGTGGGTCTGGGGCCCCTCGCCTTCGTTCAGCTACGCGCTCATCACGTCTGTTGCCGTGCTCATCATTGCGTGTCCCTGCGCGCTGGGGCTGGCGACGCCGATGTCCATCATGGTGGGCGTCGGCAAGGGTGCGCAGCTGGGGGTGCTCGTTCGAGACGCCGCGTCGCTGGAGCACATGGAGAAGGTCGACACGCTCGTGGTGGACAAGACCGGCACGTTGACCGAGGGCCGCCCGAAGGTCGTGCGCATCGAGCCCACCGCTGGGCACACGGCCGACGACGTGCTCCAGAAACTTGCGAGCGTCGAGCGTGCCAGCGAACACCCGCTGGCGCTTGCCATCGTGACGTCGGCACAGGACCGGAAACTGGCGCTTTCACCTGTTGAGGACTTCGACTCGCCTGTCGGCAAGGGCGTTCTCGGCACGGTCGACGGGGTGGCGGTTGCCTGTGGCAGCCCCAAGTTCCTCTCCGAACATGGCGTCGACCCTTCGGCACTGGCCGCGGCCGCGGAGGAGGAGCGCGCGAAAGCCTCGACAGTCATCTTCGTCGCGCTCGACGGCAAGCTGGCCGGCTTTGTCGGCATCGCCGACCCCATCAAAGCGACGACGGCGGAGGCGGTGCGGCTGCTGCAAGCGCAAGGCGTGCGCATCGTCATGCTGACAGGGGACGGCAAGACGACTGCCGAAGCCGTGGGCCGGCAGCTCGGCATCACCGAGGTGATTTCCGAAGTGTTGCCGCAGGACAAGGCCGAGGTGGTCAAGCGGCTCAAGCGCGAGGGTCGCGTGCCCGCGTTTGCCGGTGACGGCGTGAACGACGTGGTCGCGCTTCAGGAAGCCTCGCCGGCGGGGATTTCCGTGTCGGGTGGCAGCGACATCGCCGTGGAAGGAGCGGGCATCGTGCTGCTTCGCGGGGACTTGGTGGGCATCGTGCGCGCTCGCAAGCTCTCGCAGGCGGTCATGAAGAACATTCGAATGAACATTTTTTGGGCGTTTGCCTACAACGCGCTCGGACTTCCGCTTGCGGCGGGCGTGCTCTACCCCTTTTTCGGCCTGCTGCTTTCGCCCGTCGTCGCCGCGGCTGCCATGGCCCTGTCCTCGGTAAGTGTCATCGCCAACTCGCTGCGACTGCGGACTGTCAAGGTGGACTGACAGGCCCGGCGGAGTCGAGTCTTCTGAAGTCCTGAAGCTGGAACGCGGTTCAAGCCGACCCACACGCGACCCGCCCTCCGCTTTCCGCGGCTTCGACAATCGCCAGAGTCACCCGCAACGACTGTGCTGCGTCGCGCACGCTCACCCGTGGCACTGCAATTCGCCGAATCACGACGCAGAAGTGTTCGAGCTGGCGAACCAGCGGGTCGGCCAGCGTGCATTCCAGCGTGCGCACGCGCATCGCGTCGAACCACGACGGTTCGGCGTCGACCGTCTGCAGCCGGAGCGTGGGCACCGCGAGCGTTCCACGTTCGCCGCTCAGCAGATAACAGGCGTCACCCGGGTCGCGTGCATACGCCGGGTTCTCGCCGCTGGTCTGTTCCCAACTGCGCGTGCTGGCCGCCACGTCCGACAGCATGAAGCTGCCGAGCGCGCCGTTCGCAAAACGCAGGCCGATGCAGGCCGTGTCTTCCACCTCGAATCCGCGCCGCGCATTCGACGCGATGGCCTGCACTTCGACGATCTCGCCGGCCAGCAGCCGCAGGTTGTCGATTTCGTGGACCATGTTGGTCAGGATCGGCCCGGCGCCACGCTGGCGCCGGTGCGGTGCCGCTTCGAAATAAGCCGCCGGTTTGTGGAACACCGCACTGCCCTGCACCGCCACCAGCGTACCGAGCACGCCGGAGCGAATGGCCGCCTGCGCCGTTTCGAGCACGGCGCTGTAGCGCCGGTGCTGCCCCACGAGCACCGGCACACCGGAACGCTCGGCCGCTTCGGCGAGCAGCATCGCGTCGGCCAGTGTGTCGGCCACCGGCTTTTCGATCAGCACCGCCATGCCGCGGGCGATGCAGGCCAGCGCACCTTCGACATGCAGCACGTTCGGGGTGGCCAGGATCACGCCATCGGGCCGCACCGCATCGAGCAACTGGCCGAGTTCGCCGGCATGCGCCACGCCCAGGCGCGCCGCGAACACCTGGCTCAGCGGCGCCGGATCGGCGATGCCCACGAGTTCGCAATCGGCGCTGGCGCGCACCCGGTCGATGTGGTCGCGACCGATCGAACCGGCGCCCGCGACGGCGATGCGCAAGCGCTCGCTCAAGGCATGCCGGCCTCAACCGGCGCGGCGGCCTGGTGCGCGCCGCCGAGAAACAGGCGCTCGATGTTCGGGTCGGCCAGCAACTCGTCGGCACGCTTGTGAAGCACGAGCCGGCCCGATTCGAGCGCGATCGCTTCGTCGGCCATCTTCAGCGCGCTCTTCACGTTCTGTTCCACCATCAACACCGTCGTGCCCTGGTCGGCCAGGCCACGCAGCAGCTTGAACACGTCGGCCACGACCATCGGGCTCAGGCCGATCGACGGCTCGTCGATCAGCAGCACCTTCGGCCGCAGCAGCAACGCGCGCCCTACTTCCAACTGCTTCTGTTCACCACCCGACAGTGAAGACGCCAGGCTGTGCAGCCGCTCCTTCACGCGCGGAAAGTGCTCCAGCACTTCGGGAATGCGCTCGTGCGTGGTCTTCATGCCGAGCGTGATGCCACCGAGCTCCAGGTTCTCGTAAGCGGTGAGCTGGCCGAACAGGTTGCGGCCCTGCGGCACGAAGGCGATGCCGTGTTTGACGAGCAGGTCTCTTGCGTTGGCGCCGGTGATGTCCTGGCCGTCGAGCCTGATCTTCCCCGAGCGCACCTTGAGCATGCCGAACAGCGTTTTCAGCACCGTCGACTTGCCCGCGCCGTTCGGCCCGAGCAGCAGCGTGATCTTGCCGCGCCGGGTTTTCAGGCTCAGGTTGTTGAGGATCATAAAGTCGCCGTAGCCGGCGACGACATCATCGAATTCGATCGCGACGTCGCTCATGCTCAGCTCCCGAGGTAGGCGTCGAGCACCTGCTTGTTGGCACGGATCTCGGCCGGCGTGCCGATCGCCATCACCGTGCCTTCCACCATCACCATGATGCGGTGGCACAGGTCCATCACGAAGTCCATGTTGTGTTCGATCACGATGAAGCTGCTGGCCTTCGCGCCCGAGGCGGGTTTCCGGTTCAGCTCTTTCAGCAGCGTGCTGATGCCGCCGACCAGGCTCGGATTGACGCCGGCGCAGGGCTCGTCGAGCAGCACCAGATCGGGTTCGCTCATGAAGGCCATGGCGATGTCGACGAGCTTCTGCTGGCCGTAGCTCAGCTCGCCGGCCTTCTTTTCGGCCACGTGGCGAATGCGGAACTGGTCGATCAGCGCGTCTGCTTTCGCCCCCAGCCCCGAATCGCCCGGTGCCAACATTCGACTCGCCATCGAACCCTTGTGCTCTTGTGCCGCCACCAGCAGGTTGTCGCGCACGCTCATCTTGCCGAACACCTGCAGCGTCTGGAAGGTACGGCCCACGCCGCGGTGGTTGAGCTGCAGCGGCGACAACCCGGTGATGTCCTGGCCGTTGAGTTCGATGCTGCCGGCGTCGGGCGTGATCTGCCCGAGCACGCTGTTGAACATGGTCGTCTTGCCCGAGCCATTGGGCCCGATCACGCCGAAGATCTCGCCGGGCATCACTTCGAAGCTGACCCCGCCCACGGCCTGGATCGCACCGTAGGATTTCTTCAGGCCGCTGACCTTGAGCAGCGCCGCGCTCATGACTGCGCCCCGATCGCCTTGGCCGAAGCGGCCCGTGCCGCCGACGCTTCGCGCGCGACACGCCGCGCCTTGATGCGGTCGGGAATGCTCAGCAGGCCGTCGGGCAACCACAGCATCAGCACGATCACCGCTGCGCCGAACACGAACAGGTACCAGCCCTGCGCGAAGCGCAACCACTCGGGCAGCAGCACGCCCACGGCCGAGCCGAGCAGCGGCCCGAAGAAATAACCCGGCCCGCCGACCACGACCATCAGGTACATCATGATCGACGAGCCCACCGCGAACGGCGCCGGTTCGACGAACTGCACCAGCGAAGCGAACAGCGCGCCGGCCACGCCGGCATACGCCGCACCGATCGCGAACGACAGCAGCGTGTAGGCCTGCACGTTCACGCCCAGGCTCTCGGCCCGGATCGGGTTGTCGCGCAGCGCCGTGAAGGCCTTGCCCCAGGGCGAGCTCAGCAGCTTCCACAGCAGCGCGCCCATGACCACGGTGACCGCGAACACGAAGTAGTAGTAGGCCAGGTTGGCGTCGAGGCTGAAACCGAACAGACCGGGCCGGCCGACGTTGTTGATGCCGAAGGTGCCGCCGGTCAGCCACTCTTCGTTGCGCATCACGAGCCACACCGCGGTGTTGAAGCCGAGTGTCGCGAACGCGAGGTAGATCGTCTGCACCCGCAAAGCCGGAAAGCCCAGGCCGAGGCCGACGAAGAAACAACCGATCGCCGCCACCGGCAGGCCGAGCCAGAAGCTGAAGCCGGCTTTCATCAGGATCGCCACGCTGTACGCGCCGATGCCGAAGAACGCGGCGTGGCCGAGCGACTTCTGGCCGGCGTAACCGACGGTCAGGTTCAGCCCCATGTTGGCGATGACGAACACCAGCCAGTAGCTGAACAGGTAGATGCCGTAGTTCTTCAGGAACGGCGGCACCGCGAGCAGGAAGGCCAGGATCACCAGGCCGATCAGAAGTGAGCGCGTGGGTGCCATGTCAGACCTTTCGCTCGACCTTCTTGCCCAGCAGCCCCTGCGGTTTGAACAGGATCACGAGCATGAAGATGACGAGCGCAACGGCGTCTTTGTAGGTCGGCGAGATGTAGGCCGCCGCCAGGTTCTCGGCCACGCCCACGATCAAGCCGCCGAGCAGTGCACCGCGCGAGTTGTTGAAGCCGCCGATGATCGCGGCGAAGAAGGCCTTGTTGCCGAGCGACTCGCCCATGTCGAACTTGGCGAGATAGGTGGGCGTGACCAGCAGCGCTGCGGCGCAGGCCAGCAGCGCGTTGATCGCGAAGGTGTAGAAGATCATGCGCGGCACGTCGATGCCGAGCACGGTGGCGCTGTCGGTGTTCTGCGCCACCGCCTGCATCGCGCGCCCCGTGACGGTCTTCGAAAGAAAAGCCTGCGTGCCCAGCACCAGCAGCAGCGCGAACGCCAGCGTGCCCACATCCGACAGCGTGACGGTCACACCGCCAACGTTGAAGAGCTTGTCGGCGAACAGGCTCGGGAAGGGGTGCGCTTCGGCGCTGTAGCCGGCGCGCACGCCGTTGCGCATCGCGATCGCCAGACCAATGGTCGCGACGACGATCGGCATCATGCCGAATTTGAGCAGGGGGTCGGCAATGCCCCGCTTGAAGCCGTAGCCCAGCACCACCACCGCGACGAAGCAGGTCAGCCCGAAGGCCAGCAGCAGCGGCATGCCCAGCGTGATGAAGGCCAGCATCACGAAGGCCGGCAGCATCACGAACTCGCCCTGCGCGAAGTTGATGGTGCCCGAAGCCTGCCACAGCAGCGTGAAGCCCAGCGCGGCAATGGCATAGATGCCGCCCGTGGCCATGCCGGAGAGCAGCAATTGAAGAAAGTCGGTCATCGATTCTCCTGCGCGGGGGCGGCGGCCCGGCTTACTTCTTGGCCAGCGGTGGCAGCGTCTCCTTGACTTCCTGTTTGCCGTTCTTGACCTCGACGATGAAGCTCTCGCGGTCGAGGTCGCCGTTGGCGTCGATGCTCACGTCCATCAGCACGCCCGGCTCCTTCGCGGCCAAAATCGTCATGCCGTGCAGTGCCTTGGCCACCGCCACGCGGTCGAGCTTGCCGACCTTCTCGATCGCAGCCTTGAGCATGTAGACGGCGGTGTAGCCCTTGATGCCGTTGTGGTCCGAGATGTACTTGTAGTCCTGGAAGAACTTGGCCTTGAACTTGAGCATCAGCGGCAGGGGAGCGTCGACCGTCAGGCCCACGTGGGCGATGGCGCCGTTGGCGGCTTCGCCGGCCAGGTCAATGACCTTCTGCCCGGTGAGCGTGGTTTCACCGACGATCGGTTTGCTCCAGCCCTGCTTGCGCAGCTCGCGCAGCGCGCGCGCCGACTCTTCTTCGTTGGTGTAGACGAACACCGCGTCGGGGTTGCTCTGCTTGGCCTTGAGCACGGGGGCCGAGAAGTCGACCTGGCCCGAGTCGGTGGAGATGTCGGCCACCACCTTCACGCCGGCCGCTTCGGCCGCCTTGTTGAACGCATCGCGCCCGCCCTTGCCGAAGTCGTTGTTGACGAAGATCACCGCGACCGTCTTGGCCTTCAGGTTCGTGGCGATGTAGCGGGCCACCTTGGGCATCGAGTTGGTCTGCGTGAAGCTGGTGCGAAAGATGTACGGGTTGCCTTGCTGCGTGATCGACGCCGCTTCGGCCCCGGTGAAGTTGGGCGTTTCGGCGCGTTTGGTCTCGGCCATGCTGACCAGCACCGAGCCCGAGAACGTGGGCCCGATCACCGCGAACACGCCATCGTCGACCGCCTTCGTCGCCAGGCCTTTGGCCACGCCGGGGTTCGACTGCGTGTCGTTGACCAGGGTCTCGATCTTCTTGCCGAGGATGCCGCCGGCCGCGTTGATCTCTTTCACCGCCATCTCGACGCCGTTCTTCGCGTTCGTGCCGGCCGTGGCACCCGCGCCCGAGAGCTCCTGCAGCACCGCGATCTTGATGTTCTGCGCCTGGGCCGTGGCCGCCAGCGAGGCGCACACGAGCGCCAGAGTGGTGGCGATGAAGGGGGTCTTCTGCATGTTTGTCTCCGTGGATGTCTTGGCCGAAACCTGGTCGGATTCGGGCTGCGGCGAAGGTTATGCGGGCACAGGGTTCGCCACAAGGCGCAATGCCCCGCATTGCGCGATGATCGCGCGCCGGGCGCGATCATCCGCCCTAAGTCGGGTTACTACCAGCATCGACCGCAGCATGGAAAAAGCGACATCCACGATCGACCGCAAGGATCTGATCGAAGGTCTGGGCAAGGGCCTGCGCCTGATCGAGGCTTTCGACGAAGACCACCAGCGTTTGGCGCCTTCCGAGGCGGCCGCGCTCACCGGCATGAGCCGCACCGCCGCGCGCCGCTTCCTGCTCAGTCTGGTTCATTTTGGCTACGCCGGAACCGACGGCAAGAGCTTCTGGCTGCTGCCGCGCGTGCTGCGCCTGGGCCAGAGTTACCTCGACGCTGCGCGCATGCCGCGGCTGATGCGGCCCTTCATTCAGCGCGTGTCGATGCAGTCGGGTGAGACCGTGCACTTCAGCGTGCTCGACGGTCACGAGATCGTCTACCTCGCGCGCAGCAACGCTCCGCGCTTCGTCTCGATCGGCTACCAGGTCGGCGTGCGCGTGCCCGCGCATGTAGTCTCGCCGGCCCGCGTGATCCTCTCGACCTGGAGCGACGAGCGCGTGGACCGTTGGATCGCCGGGCACGACTTCGCGAGCTTCACCGCGCACACGGTCACCGACCCGGTGGTCTTTCGCCAAGAGGTGCTCGCTGCCCGCGCGCTCGACCACTGCGTGGCCGCCCAGCAACTCGACCTCGGCCTGAGCGGCCTGGCCGTGGCCGTGAAAGACCGCAAGGGCGAGTGCCTGGGCGCCATCGGCATGACCGTGCAAGCGACCAACCTGTCCACGCCCGAGAAGGTGCAGGCCCTGCTGACGCCGCTGCGTGAGGCGGCGCAAACGCTGCGCAGCGTGCTGTAAACCTGCGGAACTCAGATTTCCAGCGGCAGGCCGACGTAGTTCTCCGCCAGCGCGGTGGACGCCGCTGTCGATTCCAGCAGGTAGCCGATCTCGGCCTCTTGCAGCTTCTGCCCCAGTCCGCCGGTGTCGGGGAAGCGGTGCATCAACGAGGTGAACCACCACGAAAAACGTACCGCCTTCCAGACGCGGCGCAGGCAGCGCTCGGAATAGGTGTCGATGCCGGCCGCGCTCTTGTCGGCATAGAACTGCATCAGCGCGTTGCCCAGGTAGCGCACGTCGGACGCGGCCAGGTTCAGGCCCTTGGCGCCCGTGGGTGGCACGATGTGCGCCGCGTCACCGGCGAGGAACAGCGACCCGAACCGCATCGGCTCGGCCACGAAACTGCGCAAGGGTGCGATGCTCTTTTCGATCGACGGGCCGGTCACCAGGGACTCGGCCGCTTCGGGGTCGAGGCGGCGGCGCAGTTCGTCCCAGAACGCGGTGTCGGACCAGTTCTCGACCTTGTCGTCGAGCGAACACTGCACGTAATAGCGGCTGCGTGTGTTCGATCGCATGCTGCACAAGGCAAAGCCGCGCTCGTGGTTCGAGTAGATCAGCTCGTGCGCGACCGGTGGGGTTTCCGACAGCACGCCGAGCCAGCCGAACGGGTAGACCTTTTCGTAGGTCTTGAGCAAGGCGGCCGGTGCGCTCGCGCGGCTCACGCCGTGGTAACCGTCGCAGCCGGCGATGAAGTCGCAATGCAGTTCGTGGGCCACGCCGTCCTTGTTCCAGGTGACCCGTGGGGTCTTGCCGTCGAAGTCGTGCAGCGCCACGTCTTGCGCTTCGTACACCGTCTTCGCGCCGCAGGCGGCACGCGCCAGCATCAGGTCACGCGTCACTTCGGTCTGGCCGTAGACCATGAGCTGCTTGCCGCCGGTCAGCGCGTGCATGTCGATGCGCTGGCGCGTGTTGCGAAAGCCGAGGTTGATGCCACCGTGCACCAAGCCTTCGGCATGCATGCGCTGGCCCAGACCGAGTTGGTCCATCAGATCCACCGTTCCCTGTTCGAGCACGCCGGCGCGGATGCGGCCCAGCACGTAGTCGCCGCTGCGCTGCTCGATCACCACGGCGTCGATGCCGGCCTGGTGCAGCAGTTGCCCGAGCAGCAGGCCGGAGGGGCCGGCCCCGATGATGGCGACCTGGGTGCGCATGAGAAGTCTCCTGATCTTGTGGAAATGTGCTGCGGAGCTTAGTGGCGGGGCGCGTCGGCCTCAATGGACAGAAATCGCAACTGCTTGAACAATTCGAACATGCCGTTCACGCTTCGAACCCCAGCATGAAGAATCATCTGCCCTCGTATTCGCTCTACGGAGAACAGGGCCGCGCGGCCGACATCGAGTGGCTGCATTGCGAGTCGATCGCCGAGCGCAGCCGGCTGCACGACTGGGAAATTCGGCCGCACCGGCACGAGCTGCTGTACCAGATCCTGTTCATTCGCACCGGTCGTGCCGAGCTGACCCTGGAGTCCCGGAACACCGGCGTGCGCGGGCCCTGTGTCGTCACGGTGCCGGCGCTGGCCGTGCACGGCTTTCACTTTTCAAGCGATGTCGATGGCGTGGTCGTGACCGTGCTCGAGGCCCATCTTCGGCGCCTGCTGGAATCGGAGCCGGGCTTGAAGGAGCGCTTGTTGCCGCTCCGCCACCACACGCTCGACCGCCGCGCGGCGGCCGACATCGGCGCCGCGGTGCTCGCGCTGCGCAGCGAGTTTCAGGGCACGGCGCCGTGGCGCGCTCTGGCCATCGACGCCGCGCTCTTGCGCCTGCTGCTCACGCTCGGCCGCCGGCTGCCGGACGCGAACGAAGCGCCGGCGCCGCACGGCGCGCGCGCGCTTGACCACGTGCAGCGCTTTCGTGGCCTGGTGGAACAGCGCTTCCGCGAGCAGCCGGCGCTGTCAGCTTGCGCGGCAGAGCTGGGCATCACGCCGACACAGCTGAACCGCGTGTGCCAGCAGGTGCTGGGCCACGCCGCGCTCGGTGTCTTGCACGCCCGGATCGTGCTCGAAGCACAGCGTGAGCTGGCCTACACGAACCTGAGCATCAAGCAGATCGCGTTCGGGCTGGGGTTCAGCGACGCCGGGTACTTCACGCGCTTCTTCCAGCGCCGAACCGGCAACGCGCCAACCGCGTGGCGCGCCGCGGCGGCCGCTGCATGAGGCAGCGGCGCCCTCGCCTGATCAGGCGCCGACGCGCGAGGCCTTCTTGCGGTCGTGCTCTTTCAGGTGACGCTTGCGGATGCGGATCGTCTTCGGCGTGATCTCGACCAGCTCGTCGTCGGCGATGAACTCGACCGCGTATTCGAGCGTCAGGATGATCGGCGGCGTGATCTTGATCGCGTCTTCCTTGCCGGAGACGCGGAAGTTCGTGAGCTGCTTGCCGCGCACCGCGTTGACCACGAGGTCGTTGTCGCGCGAGTGGATGCCGATGATCATGCCTTCGTACAGCGCGTCGCCGGCCTTCACGAACATGCGGCCGCGGTCGTCGAGCTTGCCGAGCGAATACGTCACCGCTTCGCCGTCGTCCTGGCTGATCAAGACACCGTTCTTGCGGCCTTCGATCTCGCCCTTGTAGGGCTCGTAGCCGTCGAAGATGTTGCTGATGAGGCCGGTGCCACGTGTCAGGTTCAGGAACTCGTTCTGGAAGCCGATCAGGCCGCGCGCCGGAATCTTGTAGTCCAGGCGCACGCGGCCCATGCCGTCGGGTTCCATGTTGACGAGCTCGGCCTTGCGCTCGCCGAGCGCCTGCATCACGGCGCCCTGGTGCTGGTCTTCCACGTCGGCCGTCACGGCTTCGATCGGCTCGAGGCGCTCTTCGCCTTCCATCCGGAACACGACGCGCGGCTTGCTCACCGCCAGCTCGTAGCCTTCGCGGCGCATCGTTTCCAGCAGGATGGTCAGGTGCAGTTCGCCGCGGCCCATCACTTCGAAGATGCCGTCTTCGTCGGTTTCCTTGACGCGCAGCGCCACGTTGCTCTGCAGCTCGCGCTGCAGGCGGTCCCAGAGCTGGCGGCTCGTCACGAACTTGCCTTCGCGGCCGGCCAGCGGCGAGTTGTTGACGCAGAAGTTCATCGTCAGCGTCGGCTCGTCGACGTTGAGCATGGGCAGCGGCACCGGGTTCTCGATGTCGGTCAGGGTCACGCCGATGCCGATGTTCTCGATGCCGTTGATCAACACGATGTCGCCCGGGCCGGCCTCGGTCGCCTGCTGGCGCTCCAGGCCTTCGAACTTCAGCACCTGGTTGACGCGGGCGTTGAAGGGCGTGCTGTTCGGGCCGCTGTAGACGGCCACGTTCTGCATGGGCTTGAGCGTGCCCTGGTTGATGCGGCCGATGCCGATGCGGCCGACGTAGGTGGAATAGTCGAGCGAACAGATCTGCAGCTGGAGCGGAGCATCGACCTCACCCCCGTGCGCCGGCACGTGGGTCAGGATCGTGTCGAACAGCGGCGCCAGATCTGTACCGATCTCGCCTTGCGTCAGCGTGGCCCAGCCGTTCAGGCCGGAGGCGAACACGACTGGGAAGTCGAGCTGCTCTTCGGTGGCGTGCAACTTGTCGAACAGGTCGAAGGTCGCGTTGATCACGTAGTCGGCGCGCGCGCCCGGGCGGTCGACCTTGTTGACGACGACGATCGGCTTCAAGCCGAGTGCCAGCGCCTTCTTCGTGACGAAGCGGGTCTGCGGCATTGGGCCCTCGACGGCGTCGACGAGCAAGAGCACCGAGTCGACCATCGACAGCACCCGCTCCACTTCGCCCCCGAAGTCGGCGTGCCCGGGGGTGTCGACGATGTTGACGTGCGTGCCCTTCCACTCGACCGCGCAATTCTTCGACAGGATCGTGATGCCCCGTTCCTTTTCCAGGTCGTTGCTGTCCATCACGCGTTCCGAGACCTTCTCGTTCTCGCGGAAGGTGCCGCTCTGGCGCAGCAGTTGGTCCACGAGCGTGGTCTTGCCATGGTCGACGTGGGCGATGATGGCGATGTTTCTGATCTGACGGGTCATGCGGTTCTCACTTGCTTGCAGGTTGAATGAGGCCCTGCACCTCCAGCGGACTCAGCAGCCGCGTTGAAATCAGTTCACCGGCGGTGATGTGAGCACCGCCGAGAAATGCCTTGGGTTCCGGCCCATACACGCGCACGTTGGGCGCATCGGCCAGGCTCAGGCGGCGACGCACGCCACTCAGGAACCGGCCGGCGTCTTCCGAGCCGAGGCGCACCACGGGCCAGTCGGCGAGCAACGCGTCGGCGTCCATCAGGGCGTCGTCGCGTTCTTCCTCGCTCATCGCGCCGAGTTGTTCGAGCGTGTGCGCGCCATCGAGTGTCAAGGCGCCGCTGCCGGTGCGGCGCAGCCCGCTCAGGTGCGCACCGCAGCCCAGCGCCTCGCCGATGTCTTCGGCGAGTGTGCGGATGTAGGTGCCTTTTGAGCAGCGCACGTCGAGCGTCCAGGTGTCATGCTCGCCGGAGACGATGACGATGCTGTGAATCGTGACCGCGCGCGCGTCGCGTTCGACTTCGATGCCGGCACGCGCGTATTCGTAGAGCGGTTTGCCATCGCGCTTGAGGGCCGAGTGCATCGGCGGCGTCTGCAAGATCGGGCCGGTGAAGCGCGCACACGCCGTTTCCAGATCGGCCCGGGTCACGGCGACATTGCGCCGTTGCAGCACCTCGCCTTCGGCATCGGCCGTTGTCGTCGTCACGCCGAGTTTCAGCGTGGCGCGGTAGCTCTTGTCGGCATCGAGGCTGATCTGTGAAAACTTGGTCGCCGCCCCGAAACACAGCGGCAACAGACCGGTCGCCAACGGATCGAGCGTGCCGGTGTGGCCGGCCTTCTCGGCGCGGTACAGCCGCTTCGCTTTCTGCAACGCATCGTTGCTCGACAGGCCCAGCGGCTTGTCGAGCAAGAGCACACCATGCACGGCGCGCTTCGGAATGCGTTGGCGTTGCGGCTGCACGGGTCAGTCTTCCTTCGCCCGCGTCGAGTTCGCCTTGGCGATCAGGGCGCTCAATTCCAGCGCGCGCTCGGTCGTGCGGTCGAACTTGAAATGCAGCGTCGGCACGGTGTGGATCTGCAGGCGCTTGAACAAGCCGTTGCGGATGAAACCCGCCGCTTCGTTCAACGCGATCTCGCATTCGTTCGGATCGCCGATCAGGATCGAGAACAGGATCGTCGCGTGCGCGTAGTCGGCCGTGACCTCGACCGCGTTGACCGTGACCATGCCGATGCGCGGGTCCTTCAGGTCGCGGATGAGCTCGGCCACGTCGCGCTGAATCTGGTCGGCAACGCGGAAACCGCGGTTCGGGATGGATCGTTTGTGTCGCATGGTGTGATCTTTCGGGAGGCCCTCAAACACAAACCCCGCCATCTTTTGGAAGGCGGGGTTTGGGGGAGAGACCCAGTCCGCGCTACAGCGTTCGTGCCACTTCCTTGACCTCGAAGAACTCCAGCTGATCACCTTCCTTGATGTCGTTGTAGTTCTTCAGCTTGATACCGCACTCGAAGCCGCTGGCGACTTCGCGGACATCGTCTTTCAGGCGCCGCACCGATTCGATCTCGCCGGTGTAGACCACGACGTTCTCGCGCAGCAGGCGGAAGCGCGCGCCGCGGCGCACCAGGCCGGCTGTGACCATCGAGCCCGCGACCGTGCCGATCTTCGAGGCCACGAACACGGTGCGGATCTCGGCCGTGCCGATGATTTCCTCGCGCTGCTCGGGGGCGAGCATGCCGGTCATCGCCAGCTTCACGTCGTCGACCGCGTCGTAGATGATGTTGTAGTAGCGGATGTCGACGCCGTTGTTCTCGGCCAGCTTGCGCGAGCCGGCATCGGCACGCGTGTTGAAGCCGATGATGACGGCCTTCGAGGCGATCGCCAGGTTGACGTCGGACTCGCTGATGCCACCGACCGCCGCGTGCACGATCTGCACCTTGACTTCGCTGGTCGTGAGCTTGAGCAGCGACTGCGCCAGCGCTTCCTGCGAACCCTGCACGTCGGCCTTGATGATGAGCGCGAGGGTCTGTGTGGCACCCTGCCCCATCTGGTCCATCAGGGTTTCGAGGTTCGCGGCTTGGCGCTTGGCCAGCTTCACGTCACGGTACTTGCCTTGGCGGAAGGTCGCGATTTCACGCGCACGGCGCTCGTCGCCCAGCACCATGAACTCGTCACCGGCTTGTGGCACTTCGGTCAGGCCCTGGATCTCGACCGGAATCGACGGGCCGGCTTCGGTGATCGACTTGCCGTCTTCGTCGAGCATCGCCCGCACGCGGCCGAAGCTCGAACCGGCCAGCACCACGTCGCCACGCTTGAGCGTGCCGCTTTGCACCAGCACGGTCGCAACCGGACCGCGGCCCTTGTCGAGCTGCGCTTCGATCACGATGCCCTTGGCCATCGAGTCTTTCGGCGCCATCAGTTCCAGCACCTCGGCCTGCAGCAGCACTTGTTCGAGCAGCTGGTCGATGCCGGCACCGGTGCGCGCCGAAACCGGCACGAACGGCGATTCGCCACCAAAGTCTTCGGGCACGACGGCTTCGGCCACCAGCTCCGACTTGACGCGCTCGATGTTGGCTTCGGGCTTGTCCATCTTGTTGACCGCCACCACGATCGGCACCCCCGCCGCTTTGGCGTGGTGGATCGCTTCCTTGGTCTGCGGCATCACGCCGTCGTCGGCCGCCACGACCAGGATCACGATGTCGGTGGCCGCCGCACCACGAGCCCGCATCGCGGTGAACGCGGCGTGGCCCGGGGTGTCGAGGAAGGTGATCATGCCGCGCGGCGTGTCGACGTGGTACGCGCCGATGTGCTGCGTGATGCCACCGGCTTCACCGGCCGCCACGCGCGAGCGGCGGATGTAGTCGAGCAACGAGGTCTTGCCGTGGTCGACGTGGCCCATCACGGTCACGACCGGTGCACGCGGCAGCGACTCGTGCTGCGCATCGGCTTCGGTGTTGTCTTCTTCGAGGAAGGCATCCGGGTCGTCGAGCTTGGCGGCGAACGCCTTGTGGCCCATTTCTTCCACCAGGATCATGGCGGTTTCCTGGTCCAGCTGCTGGTTGATCGTGACCATCTGGCCGAGCTTCATCAACTGCTTGATGACCTCGGAGGCCTTGACCGACATCTTGTGGGCCAGATCGGCGACGCTGATGGTTTCCGGCACGTGCACTTCCTGCACCTGCGCTTCCACCGGCGCCACGAACGACGACGGCGCGCCGTCGTTGCGGTCGCCACGGCGGCCGGTGCGCGGCGCGCGCCAGCCCGGGCGGCCGGCGCCTGCCGGCGCTCGTGCACCGGGCTTGAGCGCGCTGCGCTTCTTGGCGTCGTCGGCCCAGCTCGACGAGAGCTTCTCGGACTTGACGGCCTTCTTGTCGCCGGGCTTGGCCACGGCGGTGGTGGTGGCCGCGCCCGGGGCGCCGACCTTCTTGTGGATCGTGCCCTTGATCTCGACCGCCGGCTTGACTTCCTCGGGCGGCTTCGCGACGAGCACCTTCTTGGGCGCGTTCATCATCACGCGGATGGCTGCGGCTTCGTCTTCGGCGGCCTTGCGGCGCTTGGCGAGGTCGGTGGCGCGCTGCTTCTCTTCGTCGACGACGTCGGCGGCCTTGATCACACGCAGCGCAGGCTTGACCGGCTCGGCGGCAGCCACAGGCGCGGCAGCAGCCACAGGCGCCGCAGGCGCCTTGGCGTCACCCGGCTTGCTCGGCGCGCTGGCAACGGCCGCACTCGCAAGCGCCGCAGCGGCGGCTTCGGCGGCCTGCTTTTGTGCGGCTTCACGGGCCCGCACTTCGGCGGCTTCGCGCTCGCGCGCTTCCTGCTCTTCGCGCACGCGGCGCTTTTCGGCCAGATCTTCCTCCTGGCGGCGCAACTGCTCGGCCTGGGCCTGGGCTTCCACTTCGCGGCGCTGCAATTCGCCATCGTCGACGACCGGCTCGGCCGGCTCTTCCGCGGCGGGCGCATCGTCGCGCTTGATGAAGGTGCGCTTCTTGCGCACCTCGACCTGGATCGTCCGCGCCTTGCCGCTGGAATCGGCCTGCTTGATCTCGCTGGTGGACTTGCGTGTCAGCGTGATCTTCTTGCGTTCCGCGCCGGCGGTGGTGCCATGGGTCGAGCGCAGGTGATCGAGCAGCCGCTCCTTGTCGGACTCGGTCAGCGCATCGTCGGTCGACGCCTTGCTGACGCCGGCCGACTGCAGCTGCTCGAGCAGCGCCGCGGCAGAGCGGTTGAGCTCGGCGGCGAGTTGGGCGACGGTTGTCGATGCCATTGATTGAATCCTTGCTTGGTCTAACTTCGTAGGGTGCGTGCGGCTGCGGTGACGTGTTTCACGGCCGTCAGGTCGTGAACCAGTGTTCACGCGCCTTCATGATCAAGGCCTTGGCCTGCGCTTCGTCGACCGCGCTGATGTCGATCAGCTCGTCGACCGCCAGGTCGGCCAGATCGTCGCGGGTGTGAATGCCACCGGCGCCGAGCTTGGCGATCAGCTCGGGCGTCAGGCCGTCGAGGTCGCGCAGGTCTTGCGAAACGTCTTCCACGCCTTCTTCCTTGGCGAGCTCCATCGTCAGCAGCGCGTCTTTCGCGCGGGTGCGCAGCTCGTTCACGGTGTCTTCGTCGAAGCTCTCGATCTCGAGCATTTCCTGCATCGGCACGTAGGCCACTTCTTCAAGGCTGGCGAAGCCCTCGTTGATCAGGATGTCGGCCACTTCGGCGTCGACGTCGAGCTTCTCGATGAAGAGCTTGCGCACGCTGTCGGACTCGGTCGCCTGCTTCGAGGCCGACTCTTCGGCCGTCATGATGTTGATGCGCCAGCCGGTCATCTCGGAGGCCAGCCGCACGTTCTGGCCGCCGCGGCCGATGGCGATCGCGAGGTTTTCTTCGTCGACCACCACGTCCATCGCGTGGCGCTCTTCGTCGACCACGATCGACTGCACGTTGGCCGGCGCGAGCGCACCGATCACGAACTGCGCCGGGTCTTCCGACCACAGCACGATGTCGACCCGCTCGCCGGCGAGTTCGTTGGTGACGGCGTTGACACGCGAACCACGCACGCCGACGCAGGTGCCGATCGGGTCGACACGCTTGTCGTGCGAAACCACGGCGATCTTGGCGCGCGAACCGGCGTCACGGGCACACGACTTGATTTCCAACAGGCCTTGTTCGATCTCGGGCACTTCCTGGGCGAACAGTTCGATCATGAAACCCGGCGCGCTGCGGCTCAGCAGGATCTGCGGGCCGCGCAGGGTCGGGTCGACCTCGGCGATGTAGGCGCGCACCCGGTCGCCGGAGCGCAGGTTTTCCTTCGGGATCATTTCGCTGCGGCGCAGGCGCCCTTCGATGCGGCCCTGCTCGACGATCACGTCGCCCTTGTCGAGGCGCTTGACGGTGCCGACGAAGATCTTCTCGCCGCGCGAGAGGAAGTCGGTCAACAGCTGTTCACGCTCGGCGTCGCGGATCTTCTGCAGGATCACCTGCTTGGCAGCTTGGGCGCCGATGCGGCCGATCGACACCGAGTCGACCGCTTCTTCGATGTAGTCGTCGACTTCGATGTCGGGGATCTGCTCCAGCGCTTCGAAGTGCAGGATCTCGGAGTCGGGCAGTTGCAGCCCGGCTTCGTTCGGCACGACATGCCAGCGGCGGAAGGTTTCGTACTCGCCGCTCTCGCGGTCGATCGACACGCGCATGTCGACCTCGCCGCCGTGCAGCTTCTTCGAGGCCGACGCGAGCGCGGCTTCGACGGCGGCGAACACCACCTCGAGATCCACGCTCTTCTCACGCGCGATGGCGTCCACAAAATCAAGCAAATCGCGGTTCATTGAATACGGCCTCCATCAACCTCGTCAACCGAGTGCTTTGCCGCCGCCGGTGCGGTCTTCAGGGCCGTTTCATCCTGCGCGGAGAAACGCCGACCCTTGAAATCCACCACCGGCACCAGGCGTGCCTCTCGAACTTCTTCAATCGAAAAATCCAGCGCCAGATCGCTTTCGCCCTCTGGCTTTGCAACGGTCTCGCTCTTCACAGTCTTCTTGCCCGGCTTCTTCACCCGGTTCACCAACACCAGCCGCCAGCCTTCACCCAGCGCCTGCAGTTCGCCCGTGAACTTCTTGCGGCCCTTGAACGGCTCTTTCAACGTCAGCTCGACCTGCTCGCCGGCAAAACGCGCGTAGTCGGCCGCCTTCTTCAGCGGGCGGTCGAGACCCGGTGACGAGACTTCGAGCCGCTCGTAGGCGCAAGCCTCGACTTCGAGCACATACTGC
>Ga0307516_10000691_pt1 | contig 45839 bp, 67 predicted proteins | sample 19_EM_MG_FD_203310 | JGI IMG/M metagenome (GOLD analysis project Ga0307516, IMG submission 203310) | Populus trichocarpa ectomycorrhiza microbial communities from riparian zone in the Pacific Northwest, United States - 19_EM | ecosystem: Host-associated > Plants > Roots > Unclassified | place... | reverse complement strand
GCCCGTCTTTGAGTAGGTCGATCGCCATGAACGGAATGGTGCCGGTACGGTCGGTATTCGCGGCCGAGTGGTCGACCCAGGTGGCGAGGTCGTAATCGTTGACGATACCCACAGGGTCGCCGGTCTCCGCCGGGGAATCGTACATCAGGTTGTTGAGACTGATATCTCCGTGGTGGATCCCATTCACCCAGAGTCGGTGATGACCTGAGGGGCGAGTCAGTAATGGCCGGGGGCTTGCCAGAAGAACGGATCCATACATGCTACACATTGCCAAAAGGCATCCCAGAACTGCTTTTCATCCAGGTCGTAAATCGGTCGTAGCCGCTTCATCACGGTCAAGCGCAGGGCCCGGGTTCCAGAATTGGTATCGGTCGGGAGATTGAGAAATTTCCGTATGTGGTGAGTGGAATAGCGGTCAAGCTCGCGCGCATACTCAACTACTGGGATGTGGCCCTTGATGAATTTGTCGGTCTCCCCCAAAGTCTGAGCGTGGCTGATGATTTCCCACTCTGCCGGCCGCGACATCTCCGGCCAGGATACCTTCAGGACCAGACTGTGTGCTTTGGCGATGTTGATGTACGCTTCTTGATAAGCGTCGCGAGCTTGGATATAGGCGCGTAATGCTTCGGCTGCTTCCAGGTCGCTCATGACACCCTCGGGATTGTCTTGGGTTGGAGCCTCGCACTGATCATCTATTCTGTCGCCCGCTTTCCTGGCTTTCCCCTGGGTCCGCCGAATGTCTTCTGAGTTCCCCCCATCCTCGGCCATATTCTGACCCTCGGCATCTCTGTTGTCATCCCCCCGGTTCCTGCTTGCGCCTACAACGGTAGTTGCCCGACCCAGAAGAGACCAACTAGAATGGATCTTGTCCTCTGGGTAGAAGGTGACACCGACCTCCTCGCCGAGAGTCCCGTCAACCTTCATGGGGTGCAACGAAACAGTTCGATTTTCCCCAGCGAGTTCGGAAATATGGCCCCACTGGCGACGGCCAAATCGCTGGAGGACGAGAAGGAGGACGAGGGTAAGAGGGATGTCATCTAAGAAGTTGAAGCCCGACGAGAAGATGGCACCCTCCCTATCGATCCAACAGATCCACAGGATGTCATCTGGAAACCCATGTCAGTTGGTCGAGCTGCCTCGTGAACATGCTGATTCTCACCCCGGACAAGCAGGTTGAGCACATGGCTGACCGAGAATGAATCAGAGAACTTCTCCCCTGCATATGTGCCGGCTTGGTCGGCAAGAAGTTGTGTAACATTCCTGGCCGGTGCCCGCCGTCGCTTGCTCCCTGAGGTCTCGGCGCCACTGTCCATCCCCGCAGCACTCGCCGACCGTTTGGAGGATACCAAGGTCGCCGACGAAACCGCTGTCCAGGTCGCGTCAGTGGATGACAACACGAAAATGCATCGACCTTACAAGTTGTGGGCTTGGAGGCGTCCGATTCCTCGTTGAGTTGCCGATCTGCGTCCTCTGCACCCTGGGATTTGGGCACTCCCATGGGGGAGTTCCGGTTCCGTTTCATTTCAACCGCCGAAAGGATGGCCTTCCAGCCGACGGAGCCGATGGAACACCCCTCGGCGATCTTGCTGACGATCTCAGAAACTTTTTGTAGCTCATTGATTCCGTAGAGTTCGCGGGCATCCTCGAGCGTCATAATGGCAAGGTCAGGCTTGAACGCATTTCCCGGTGAGTCGCGGTCAGATGATACGTTCTTGTCGCATGGGACGAACGCGATAGGAATCTCGGATTTTGGCAGCCCGTCCACTTGAATTTTTGACAGATGTTCGAGGGCGTGGTTCATTGCGTCCGCGAATGGTATATACATGTCCCGTTCTTGATGAGGTGACGAAGATTTGCTATTAAACGGGTCACAATGTGGAGGGATTGAGGTGGGATCGTAGCACGCACTATATATCCAGCTTCCGCCGCATCTCTTTCAAGTTGGCGACTGGGGCCACCTTTACGGAACACTCTTCGAAGCATTTGTCCAGAGCGTCGTCACGAGGGACGGGAGTCGTCGAGGAGTCGTCCTGGCGGCAAAGAGCGAGGAGGAATCGGATCATGTCCTTCGGGTCGCAATACTTTCGTGGTGTCATGTCGACCGTGATCCCGGGCAGAACAGCTTTCTTCCTAGAAAAGCACAGTTGACAGGGTGGGGGACCTGGAGTTCCTCGTGAACGTACTCTACTTTCAAAAGAAGTTGCCCAGATGCACTCGAACCTCTGTTTGGCTTCGTGGACCGTTGAGACTCGAGGAGAGCCTCGGCCTGCTCGCGGTTCGGCGGAGGAGTGGTCTGTCTGTTGTTGGTAGACATCTGGGTGGCGGTGGGGAGATGTGCTCACATCGTATCCGGTTTTATGCTGACCTAGTCACGAACGCGTGTGGAAACGTGGCGATCAGGAAATGGGGTTCAACTGATCGAGATGGGAGCGGGCCGGTGGAATTTGATCTCCGTTTCTTCATAGTCGACGACCTTCAACGCAATTTCCCGGGCCCAGCTATGCGTTATCTCATCGCTGATTATCGCTGCCAGGCACGCATCCTGCTCGCAGAGGAGCGTCGCTCGCGATTTTTCGCAGAACTGACCCAAGTCACGGCCTGGAGGAGTGCAACGGCCATCGGTGCGCCTTTAGTAGCGCTTAATCCCCACCCCCAATTTATCGACAGAACAAACCAAAACCCCGGTAGCCTCCCGTCCGAACAAATTGACCCGTTTCATCTTCTCTGGGTGACCCCAAACGTGTGTTTTAAGTTGCAGAAAACAGAGGTGCGGACCATCCGATTCTGGGGTAGAGATCCGTCTCGCTAGAAGCCACATCCTAGGTACCCTGTCCTTGGAAACCGTACATGCAATGAGTCATTGCATTCGCCACATGCGTTTCTGATGCTCGGGCCCCTCGAAATCTTCCTCAAGTCACCCTAAAGATACCGCCGAAACAGTAGTAGGCACAATCAACCAACTGGTCATCCCGCAAGGTGTGGTTCAAGGGGAATCGCCTCCTGACACCCACCCGAGTGGAACGGAATCTCCGGAGGAGCAGAGCCTGGATTTCACCCTGCGCCACGGATGGGGGTTCGATTTGCCAGATGACAAACTGTACTGATCCTACATACTTCTCTCACCGATTGCACCTAACCTCCGCGAAACGGAGCAGGTACCCCAGTACTCTATTCTGGTGCCGGTTTTGCTCGTCTTCGGTACTGTTCAACGATCCCATGCGATCGGGCAAGAACTGAGGCTTGAAGGCCAGGTTTGGTTTTCAGGTCTCAGGTCTCCCGCTGGAAACGGACACTGCCGATCGGAATTGATTGTCCCATACATGTACGTCGGCCTAAACGTTGGTTAGATTTCATCGATAAGCTCGAAGCGCTGAATTTGTATCAGATCGTCGAATCATTTATGTACACCTTTCCTTCAGAGGAAGGGCGAAGAAAGCGCAGTGCGCGCCCAATTCAATTTTCTACCCCGTTACCCAAACGGCCCTCCAACTTGTGTGAAAACGTTTGAGTCTCCTATTTGAACCGGTGGTTGGCCAGCATCCGGCAGACGGCATAGGTGTGACTGCGCTCCATGGATAAGGCAGGATCCCTTCTTTGGCGTCTCCCCGTCCGATAGGTTGGCGGAAGATACTTGGATTATTTTTTTCATCAGCCGCATGGCGCTAAAGCACGGTTTACCGACATTCAGAAAGTTGCTCAGGGTGTCCAGTTGTTTCCACCCCCAACCCCAAGTCATCGGTAAAGCGGCACGGTCATCAAGGCGGGGACTCGGGGCAGCGGTGAGACGTACGTCACGTGTTCTTCACCCTCCCCTCACCAACCTACAATCAGCTGGCCAAGGGAGATTCCGTTCAACCGCCCCTGCGCGCTTCCAATCCGGGGGTGGCGTCTAACAACCACCGACAGGTGGGAAAAATCAACGGACGTGGTTCAAACGCCCTCAGAACGTGACGCCCTCAACGAAACAGTTGACTCCGCTCACCGCACCATGAGGCCACTCACGTTTTCCCTCCCTTTTAATTCCCTGAGAGGAGTGCTGTAGCCGGCGGTTTGTCCTTACGTGCTCCACTTTCTCAACAGGCCTTTTATACTTCCCTTGCCCTCCTCCGCCTTGATATGCCCACGTCGATGCCAATAAGCTTGCCAGCCGCTCCGACGGAATTGTTGACTTCGTTAACGTCTCGCTTGCTCCCTACCCCCCAAAGCACCTCTGCTGGTTTGGGGACGGTGCTGCTAAGTCTCTCAGGCTCCGTGCTCCTCGTCCATTGGCCCAGGACCCAATCTCGTTGGTCACGCCACCATGGCGCTGTTTTGTACCCTGGTGCTGGGTAAGCTTGTTTGCCTCTTTGTACCGGAAGCAGTCTCTAATATGCCATACAGTTATACCGAGGCAATTGTTCAGCACGGCGGCCTTGTGGTCCTCAAACCTTTCGTCCCCAGCGGCAGTGGCACCACTTTAGGTCACGCCGGGGTTATCATTAATGGCGATGGTTGTGTTCTGCGGCTCCACTGGCAGCGAGTATGCAATGGGAAGACAGTCCCCGACACCGTCTACCCCAACGGTTACTTCAAGCGCGAGAACCCCGATTACGACCCAGAGAACCCGCCTACAGTCAACATCCTGTCCCTTTGGCTTCTTCGCTTGTTAGCATGACCGACGGTGAGTTCCACGCGGCCCTTCCATCCAGCTGCGGTTACCAATGCCACTTCCGTAACTACTCCAAGGAGTTCCATGCCATTCCCGGATACCACGGATGCTGGGCCTATACGGCCTACGTCGCCCGGTTCGACACCCCCGAAGGCGCTCCCGACGTCTACGGGAAGGGTTACTGCGTCCACCCGGCATCCTCGGCTCCATCTCTCCGGTTTGCTTCTGTACGTTCATGAACATGAACAAGAAGGCCCTCCATTTCAACGGAACCCTGCTTCCCATCTCCACCAAGAAGCTCACATGCTGGGCTCCTTCCGACTCCGCTTCATTGGAGGAACAACTGAAGAAGGGAGCCTACATCTTGTGCAAGCCCAAGGTTTGGGGAGCGAAGAGGCTGTCCGTGACCGACTTCATTGCTGATTCTACCGGACAAGTCTTCTTCACCATCGACAAGTTTGAGGTCGCCCTGATCCTGGGTCCGAGCTGGTCCCCATCGCCGACCGCTCCATGAAGCAATGCCTTGTCACCACCGAGCAACCCAAGGTTTTCGTCACCCCCGATTACACGCTCACTCTAGGCGGCCTCCGTACCAGTCGCGACTACATCACTGAGACCCTCGAAACCCTCTTCATTAACGCTCGCTCTCAAACTAACCGCTTCGTATCTCGAGTTCCTGATCTCGACCCCACCGACTCGATCATTCGTGCTGTCGATGGCAAGCTGTCAAACCTTCTTGCCACGTACCGGTTCGCTGCCGAATACTTTGCTGCTGGGACCAGCAGAAAGGCCGCCGATGCAAAGGTCAATACCCTCAATTACCCCCACGGTCGATCGCCCGTCATCAATACGTCCGCCTTCACAATCACAGCTCCATATAAATGCCCACGGATCCTCGCGGGGCAAACCAACTTTGTCCCCCCTTTGATCCCCGCTCTGTCATCCATGTCCAGCGTCGCCCCCCCACAACGCCCGCCCAGTCGAGACGCTGCTCTCCATCTCATCCCCGAACTCAACCTCAACGGCAAACGACAGCTTCGGTTCCCTACCCCGCCCACCAGTCACGAACTCGTGGAGATGTGCCCCACCCTCGCATCTCAGATACCCCACATTCCTGGTTCGAGTTTCTTCCACTCCCAGGAGCGGGCCTTCTTCTCTCGAGACAACTCCAAAGTCCAAATCGATATTGACCTACCCCAAACGAATCAATCCCCAGGTGGCCCTTACTGGCAGGAAAAGGGCAATGCTCAAGCTGACTCTCCGCCATCCCACGTCAGCAGCCGCAACAACAACCATCACAACCACCTCGCCTTCCTCTTCCTCCTGGAAAGTTTCTCCTCCATCCCAACACCAATCACCGAGCGAGCATCGGAGGGCACAACGTCCACCCCAGCCGACGAAGCCACGCTGTTCACAGACGATTCCGATCAACCCTCTTCCTGTTGTCGCCAGTCCACCGAACGGTCAATACACGGTCAGCACCAAATTGAGGGATTTTGCGCCGGCCTTCCGACGACGGAGAAGGCCGCTGAGATAATTGAGGGTTTAGCACCGAGGCCGGTATCAAGCACATTTCCTTCAAACTTGGTTTAGTGGACGGCATTCGTCAGGTTGTCAATATCGCTGCCTCCAACTCCCCTATCCTTTCTACCTACTCTTCCATCTGCCAAACACCCCAATATCATGTTCATCGGCGGCTCCGGTTTCAGTGGCCTGAGGATCTCTGGCCATACTTGACCGGCGACTGGTCAGAGGAGTACAGCGTTGAGCCGATGCTTTTCGACCTATTCCTGTTTGTGTCTCAGGTCATGGTCGTCGCCAAGGAGGCACACACCTCCCTCGTCAAAGATCTTATCGTCGCTGCTCCAGGTGTCGCCGATGCCCAGTGGCAAGGGACCTATGATGAGGGGACTGCATGCATCTCAACCGTTCGTTCTGAGTTGGGCGACCCGATCCACAAGATCGCCACGCGTGGAGTCGCATTATGGAAAGAGTTCGACAACACCGTCTTCCACACCCCAAAGGATAAGCGGGCTGGTTGGTTGGCTGAACGTGGGGCAGAGATTATCAAGAAATTCAACGAGATCTTCTAGAAACCCTGGTTTGGATGCAAGAAGGACGGTACGGCTGCGGAGAACCTCGGCGACACGACCTACGAGGAGACCGTTCTTCGAATGGTTCGCCTCACATGCGTGTCCCACCAGAACCGATGGGTCGATCCCTTCCTCAGGAATCTCACCGGTGACCGGCTTCACCGTATCGAGGAGAGATTTGCTGGTGTCAATGGTGGTGGACGGGTCCCTTCAACTCTCCGGTCTTTTGCCTCCCTCGACCTGCCGCATGCGTCCGTCGAGGAGCTTTTCGAGAAGTATCCCGCAGGAATGACCAAGCTCGTTCCGGTGAGCGCAAGGCCTACTTCCTTGCGATTGCTCAGCGTCCTGGTCAAAACCCCGTTCCGTTTGTTCCCATCCTCGATGCCTCGTTCGAAATTTGGTCCAAGAAGGTTAAGGACCCCACCAAGAGGCTCCCTGACCACTACCACGATGGCGATGATTCCAAGGTCCCTATGGTCGATTACCTTGCTCCTCCTCCTACCCCTCCCGCCACTCTCGTCAAGTCTATCAAAGCCAAATGCGGTCTCGTATTCCATACCCCTTCCCAAGTCTCTGATACAGGTCTTTGGTTGGACAACCTCACCGGTCCTCACCTTAGCTGGATGTGGGCTCTTCTCACAGTACCATCGTTCACAGGTCATCATATGTTGACAATCCCATCCATCATCTCCTCGCTCCATCGGGACTCAGAAAGGGACTTCAAGGCAGTTGAGACCAAACACACTTCTGGAACCAAAGTCATCGGCATCATAGTCTTTGAGGAGTGCCGTGGAGTTTCAATTCCCTTGTACATGAAGTTCACCTTCGTCACTTCCGTCACTTCCGTTCCGATTCATGAAGTCACAGACCGTCATAACCTGCACATCAAAGGCTGCTACTGGTGTCTCTGGTTCGGTGATAACGAGACCCTCCCATCCATCGGTGTTCGAGAGACTTTCCACGGCCCCGAGGTCATCATTACTGCAAAGGACGTGGAGCTTTCTGCAACGTGGTTGGTAACCAGAGCGAGGTGTTCTAGACCGCAAGGAATGATAGGATGCAGGCGCCGATGGATTTCGGCATTGTTACTGGATGGCAGGTATGTACGCACCACCCCAAGCACGGGAGTTTCACACCCCAACCAGACTTTCCAGGCCATCATGAAAGCGATATTCCCTCAATCGATCAACGGCGACCTCCTCAACTTGGTCCACCTTTCGAGCGGTTTCCGCATGCTCGACAGTGTTTCACCTCCACGTTGGCGATAGCATCAAGACCAAAGCGAAGATTGCTTCCGTTATTACTTAGTACCAATGCTGGCAAGGCCGTCAAGATTACCGGCAACATCATCCACGAGGGAAGACCCGTCACCGAGGCCACCTCTCCTTCCTGTACCGTGGCCACTCACGGATTATGAAACACCTTTGAGATTCTCCAAGAACCCGATTACGTGGTTGGATACCCAACCGATACGTCCATCAGTGTCCTCCTCTCGAAGGAGTGGTTCGAGTTGCGCGATCAGTCGAAGCCCCTTGCAACGGGGATCTCTCTCATCTTCCGTTTGAAGTCCAAGATCACCTTCAAGTTGGCTATGTCGACTTTGAGGAGGAGGATTGCCACGGAAACCGAGTTGTCGCATGCGTTCCGCATCGGAACCGCCGAAGGCACTGTTACCTACCTTCCCAACGATTGGTACATCATGACCGACTCTACCACCACCACATTCACGACTCCCTTCTAACCAGTGCTACTCAAACATCTCCAAGGACTTCGACCCTATTCATGTCAACCCTTACTTCTCCGACTTCGCTTCCCTCCCTGGAACCATTACCCGCTGTATGCGATGACCAACGCAGCAAGTAGGAAGTACCTGGAGTCTGTTGTGGCAAGGGTCACCCCGAGCGGGTCACGCCGTAAGTTGATAATTTCACCCTGAAGTTTGCGTAGCCGCTCATCTGCCTGTAGGCATGAGGTTTCATTTGTCGATATGGTACTTCTTGGGAAGGAATTGCACGCCAAGATCAGACACATTGGTATGCATCCAGGAAAACAGGGTCGTCAAAGTGGAGACCTACAGCGATCGCGACGCGAAGGTTCTTGAGGGTACTGCCAAGGTCGCTCAACCTCCCACTTCCTACGTCTTCACTGGCCAGGGTTCTCAGGAGCCCGGTATGGGAATGGAACTCTGCAACAACTCTCCCGCAGCTCGCGCCGTTTGGGATGCCGCAGCCACCCATCTTCTCGTTATTTACGGTTTCTCCATCGTTTAAATAGTGAAGGACGACCTAAAGAAGACCGTTCACTTCGGTGGTATCAGGGGTCGGATAATCTGCAGGAGGTACATTGAGATGACGTACGGAGCCACGGCCACTGAAAACCATAGAAATATAATTTGTACTCGTATGTACGAATGATCGGTACCGTCGCCTTTTACAGTGGGCATCGTCCGCTCACTCCCTCTTCAATTTCCGCACTCAACGATACACATTCAGTCACCCTAACGGCCTTTTGTTCGCCGCTCTCATCATGATGGAGAAGGCTGCATTTGAAGACATGCAATCGAAGGGCTTCATTCAAAACAACGTCGTCTTCACCGGGTCCCTGATGATCGAAATGTCATGTTCGATAAGAGCCAACAAAGGCTGATGAGAAGAGGATTTGAAAGAGGTACTTGCCTTGCTCTGCATCGACTGGGTCGCGTTTTCGTTTCATGCCTCTGTCGACCTTCATGATGGCGGCCATTCTGGAAGCGTTGCTCGAGGGGCGGGATTTCCGGTCGCGGAGTGCTGCAGGTTGCCGGTCCCCAATGACGGTCGGATTTCTATTCTCGACCAAGAACCCCTGGAATTTCAAAATTTCACCGTTCGATACCTCACCAAGTTCGAGCTCACACAATCACAGCTCCGTATAAATGCCCGCGGGTGCTCGCCCTTGGGGCAAACCAACTCTGTCCCGCCTTTGATCACCGATCTGCCATCCATGACCACCATTGCCCCCCCGCAACGCCCATCCAGCCGTGACGGTGCTCTCCATCTCATCCCCGAATTCAATTTCAACGGCGAACAACAATTTGGGTACCCTAACCCGCCCACCGCTCACGAACTCATGGTGATGTGGCCCACCCTCGCACCTCAGATACCTCACACTCCTGGTTCAAGTCTCTTCCACTCCCAAGAGCGGGCCTTCTTCTCTCGAGACAACGCCTTCTTCCGAATCCAAATCGATACAGATCCACCCCAAACCAATCAAGCCATGGGTGGCCCCTACAGGCAGGACAAGAGCGAGGCTCAAGCTGACCCTCCACAGCTCTCCGCCATCCCGCGCCAGCAACCGCCACAACCGCCATCACAACAACCCTCGCCTTCCTCTTCCTCCTGTAGCGTCTCCCCTCCATCCCAACACCAGTCACCAAGCGAGTGTCAGAGGACACAGCCCCCACCCCAGCCGACGAAGCCACGGCATTCACGGACAATTACAATCCTTCCAGTCGCCGCCGGCCCGCCGAAAGGTCATCAGATGGGTCAGTACCAAGTATCGGGACACCACTCTCACTACCCCTACCCACCGCCCGGGTCGAGGCACAAGTCCCCCATGACCGTCGACGACGACGCTTGGCAGCGCCCTATGCCCTACTCCGAGCGAAGGAGAGCCGGGAAGGGATCGAGGAGGAAAGACGATTGACGGTGGGTACGGCTCGCCCCTGATTTCACGATGGCTTTTCTCCTCGCATTAGCTTTTCTTTCTTCCACCACCACTTGTAAAATCATATCATGTCTTGCACCTCTTGTCGTCGTCCTCGCGTTGATTTGTCGATGTTTATTACTCTGATGTTCCTTTATCATCTCGCAATTCCCACCAATGATCCTGCTGCCCCCGCAATTTTCCGTGCTGATTATCGATTACGCCATGGAACATGAATTGTGATTGCCTGCACTGCCTAATTACTCGCATACGAAGGAGTCGTGGTTTACGTTGATGGGGCCTGGAATGAGCGTGGGGATATGATTTGAAAGTTAGGGATATTTGTCATTCGGAGAACGGCGCCTGAGAGATGCGCGCTTGAGCGCTTGAGCATCGATGAATTGGAGCTCGGAGTGTCCGAACTTCCGTCCGCTTTGGAGGGGGAACCTGACCAATGACGCTATGTAAGAGTGCGGAGGGAGGGAAATGTATTATCTCAGATGATAACGAGGACGGGGGCGACCGTAAGTACGTAGCTATTGAATTTTCATCCAGAACTCCACGGGCTCGTCTCGACGGAGGCTAATGAAAAAACTGCAAGACCAGAGACTTACAGTCCCGGGAACGTGCCGCGAGCAGGAACATAACAATCGTCGGGCACCGTTCACCGCGTCTACCAAGCCGCGGATTGAGAGCGAGCTCCAGGGGCAAACAGCTTGCGGGTACGTACAGCTGCTAGCGGCGCAGGAGCGTCAAGAAACAGCCACTCGACCTGCTTCCCCTTTGGAGAACCGACAGCCGGCCATGACCCTAATTACTACCCCCCCTTTTTTTCCCTCACTCCTGGCATCCCTTGCTCCGCCAATAAGGCTCCACGTTTGTCCGGACAGGTGGCGCCGCGGCAGATTGGCCCGGTGATTGTGACGGAGCGGAGTTGCGGGACAGCGCTCTCCGAGTTCAATCGTTCTCGTTTTGTCCTGGCGCCCATCGATGTGATCCCCAACACTTGACGTTGGGCGTCGTTGAAGTAAGGTAGGGAAGGTCACCAGGTGACAACGGCATGGGTAAGGCCTGGCGTGGAAGCGTCCAAGTCAAGTCCCGGACAATGTCCCACCGACAAGAAAAGCTCCCGTGGGCCGCGATAAAATCCTTCGTTCCGCTGGTAGCGTGAGAAGGAAACTGGAAACAGGAGAGGAATCGACAGTCGGCGTTTGAGAGGGGACGGTCTCGAACCTCCGGGGCAATGAAAAAACAGAGAAGTGCTCACCCGTAAGCGGCAACCGTGACACAAGCAATCTGGATATCCGACACGGTGGAGTGGTCAACGGTGACAGTGTCCCATTGAACTTCGTGAACGAAAACGAAACGCTCGACATCGTCAAGCTTCGTGACTGGAGGCGGTGGGCAACTTTGAAACCGGTTGTGCTGTGTGGAGGCGGGCGTAGTTTTCGATCGAGTCGACACGAAATGTTGAGAAGTTGTAAGGAAAATCAAACCTCCCGCCAAACTCCAAAACTGGGGATGTGAACGACTGACCTCTGAGCATGCAGGTGGCAATCCTTGGCCTGCTGGCCCCGACTGGTGAGGGCATGCACGTTGGATGCCATAGTAAGTTATTTTCGCCACAAGTAATCCTGATCTGCTCGGCGGGCCCACCTCCCCGATCTCTGTTACTGCGGGTTCTTGTAGCTCCTGCGAGAAGTCGTTCAATGCCATTATATTCAGCCGGCTAAGCTGGCCGAATGAACCCCATCGTAGTGATGCTGGGTGGACGTTGGTCATCGAGCCCGGTAGCCCGTGAGACTACAAGACTCACATTATACAGCACCCTCTGGCATCTTCCCACTGGTCTCTCCCGAACACGACTGTATCCCCTGTAAGCCCACAATCTTATGTAACCAGTTGTTATCAATGTAGATAGGCTGTATGCGCTCAAAAGACCTACACGTAGCAATCCCAGGCTGGAAAACTTCTTCGACCACTCATTGGATTTTTCAGAGCGTAGAACCTAAAAGCATGATGTATGCGATAGAAAACTCTCGAGGGGACCTCGACTAACCTTTGTCGGTGCCACGTAGATGCACTCGGCTTGTGTTGCCTCCGGAGCCCCTCAACATTTGTATCATCGCGGGTTCAAAAAGCAAGGTCTTTCTGCTTCCCGTGGGGGCTGTGAATACGTGTCAGAACATGTTAGAACGGGGGAATGGACCAGCTGATAAGAGATAATCTGAAGGGTGAGGTCAGTAACAGAAACACCGGAGGAAAGTCACGAAAACACGGCTGACGACGAGGAAATGGCAAACAGAGGTCGGAAACAGGTCGAAGTCGAATCCCGTGAGGACCTGTCTGGCCGTATGGCCTGGTGGCGCTATTTTGGGGCATGCTACCCCTGTGCTACCCCTTGGACGCGTTGATCGGTCGTAGGTTGGTAATGCCGCATCGTAATGTTCCTCGGAGGATGGGAGCCACTCGGCGTACGAAGATTCTCAGGCCCCCTGATCTACGGGACCTCCAGAATAGTGGTGTGTATACCGATCAGGCTGCCCTTGGATTGTGCTGAGAGGCGCATTGTATTCCATGGGAGGCTGATGGGTGGCTGTCGCCACAAGAACGGAACGCTGGCGCCACCGACTACATGACCCGTTTCGGGCTCTAACCGAACCCGCTATCCTAGGCTGGTGTCCAGCCTCAAATTCAGAGGAAGGGAGGAGTTCGGAGGAGTGGAGGCGTTGTCAGGGGAGGGCACCTCTGAATTGGCCCTACACATAAAGACCTGGTTGGGCGACACTCTGTTAAACGGTAGGGAGAACCGGTCGAGGTTTGATTAAAAGAAATATAATATAGTTAGCCCTAGTAAGGACGGTAGAATGACGCGTGTGGTAACGAACGTGAAATTGATGAGTGCTATTTTTTGCGGTGGGAAGGGGATGAAGAGGAGCAAGGGGTGAGGATATGGATGATGGGAGTTGTGATCGAAGCCGGAAGGTAGGTGGTGGGGAGGGTCATGTCGGGGAAGAAACGGCAGCCTGGAGTTACATGTTGTTACTCTTTCCATCCTTGTCTTCAGCATCTACCTCAATATCCGGCCACTTCTTCGCGGGTAAGCTCCTCATTTTCACTAATGAGTCCGTATCACCTGATCTGTCAGCAAGTGATACAACCTTTGTCGTGCTCAAGTTCCTGAGCGATCCGTCCGAGGCGTGCGTCGTGAGTTGGCGCTTCTGCTCGTCCTTCACACACAAATTGATCGAGTGTTGTTGAAGAGATGTCACCGCACCAACGGTCCCCTCGGACTCGTCGCTGTCCGTGATCGCCATGCCGCGGGTCGTCGGAAGACCAAGCTCAATCCTCGTCGAAGTCATGCGAGCCATCTCAATGGTACTGAAGTTCAGATCAACGGTGTCCTCTCGCATGAACGGGTCCCCAACACCTAGAGCACGAAGTACGGCGGGGATGATGACGGACATGTTGCACACGATGATTGCTACCGCCACGCACACGCCCCCTGTGAAGGAGGAAACATGTCCATAGTAAGCTGAAGATTCGGGACGATGTGTATGTGAGTGAGGGATTGAGAGCCACCGTACCAAAAATGGCCTCCCAAACACCTTGCTTGATCATCACCAGGAGAGCATGAGCAAGCGATGCAAGCGTAGTCGCGATTGACATGGAGAAGATGGAAAATAGGCGGAAGCGCAACGCTCGAATGTGAACGCCCCGTATGACCTGGACTCGCCGGTGAGAGTCAGTCTAGACCGGCGGTAGAGCTGGGGAATTTGCGATACCATCAAGGGCATAGCCACCAGGATCGTATCTGAAATGACCGTCGCTAAAAATCAAGCCCGTGAACAAACGAATAGAGATGTAAGGGAAGGGGTCAACTTACTAACGACCAAGGAGATCGGAACAACTGGTGGGACCAGACACATCGCTCCCGGGGTCTCCTTCCATCCGGTATATGTTAACTCACACACCCAGAACAGTTGTGCAATCAACATGGCGAACAGCAGAACGAAGAATGCGATAGTCCCTGGTGGCAAGAGATTAGCAATGCGGAAAGGGGATCTTGGGCTGGATTCTCATACACAGCAGGATCTTCCTTTGCATCTGCCAAGGGGTAATTCTGACGACGGTTAATATGATAGAAACCCTTGCACCCCTGCTTGACGATGAGCCAAATATTCCCAGTCAGGTGGACAACGTGTCACGAAGGACCTCACCAAAGTGGGGTGTAAAAGCCAACAGCAAGGATGTATGTACCAGCGATCCTCACCTGCGGTGAGGGCGATTCTAGAAACCAGTTCCAGCAATTAGTTTGATACGACCTTGTTCGTCGGTAAGCCAGGGATAAAGTGCTATACCCTGAGATATATAGATTGAGCCTAAGGGCACAGGTGGGGGTCCGTCAGTCCAACGATCTGGCGCACGGAAAGTCGGAAGGAGGGATGTACGAACCGATCAAGAAAATGACGAAGGATAGCGTACTGGACAGTGCGACAGAATCATCATGCCACCACAACTTCTTTGTGTACCTCGCAAAACACCTGTAGGAGGTGACAAGTAATGATACGAAAAATAAGAGAATTGCGGTGTCTGGAGGAGCCATTGGTTAGTGCTTCGTGACCGGTCTGGCGGAATTATTCTACCACACGCGACTGCGATCGTCGTCATCGGCCGGAGCCTGGGCGAACCGAAAGTGGCATCTCACCGGATCTCACCCCTGAAGTGACGATGAGGGATCCCGAAAGATTGGGGACCGGGTGGGGTCCGGACGGGTTTGCGGGGGGAGGCTTGCCAGAGGTTGGGGCACACAGGGGATGTGGCGTGACACCGCGCATTGCGAGTCTGCCTCGGCAGACCAATATGAAAGTATCGGGCGGACTCACTCCTGAGATCTTCAAAATCAGCCATTCCTTGCGGCTCGGTTGAGGACGGGGGTGAAAATGTAGGAAGGACGGAGGTGAGGAGGGGGCACTAAGTGGATCGGACGGACGTTTATATTGCTCATTTGCATCGCTACGCGAACGCGTCCGTTGCGAACTCGTTCCCTTCACAAGTGACAGTTCGACAGCTTCAGTGGTTGGGTAATGAATGGAACGAGATACGACTGCTTCTGGATCGTGTGAGAACAAGGTGGACAAGTATCTGGGGACGGTGAGCAATGGCCGGTAATGGTGCCTGGAGGACGTGAGTCGGTCGGTGAACACACATTCGGGCGGGTGGTGGAAGGAGCAGAGGCTCGAGGAAATCTTTCATTGTCGTAATAGTTCACGGCATGTTTGATTGAGGTGTGGGAGAATCGTAAGCTTATTCCGTCACTCGACCGTACCGGGAAACTGGAAACCGGAGGTAAGGAACGAGGGGACAACCGGCGTCCAGGTGGAACGCCTACCCAGTCGGTACTATGCCTGGGAGGAATATACAAACAGGATAGAAAGGGGAATGGGCCGACGTAAAAGGTAGGGACAGGACCCCGCGACAACGGCCCCTTGGGCCCTTCGTCCGACCTTTCGGGCGCACCCTCGGCGCCTCTACGACGCCCATCCAGTACGGCACGCATCCAGGTCGGATCTGGGAACGGTACAGCTTGTCCGATTTCCTGATCGGCGACCTTTCGATCACCCCCTCTCGTGCCATCCTCCAACCAGCCACGATTGCAAACCGAATGGGTAGGCCTATGACGCTGTTCCAGGAGAGGGGGTTCGATCAGGCTATTTACAATGTGCGGACCTAGTCTAGTCCCGCGCGGGTTGGAGGCTCACCTGTGATCGCTGCGTTGCGCGATCGGTTTTTCTGATTGCACATCGTGATCGTGGCCCAACCGGATGGAGCCGAGACTAGTCGGACCGCGGTGCATCGGGAGAAAAATTTCGATCACTCATGCAGAATCGAGCCGTGGCCTGCCGTGGCCGCTCACAATCTCTTCCGGCCTCCTCAGGTTTTTGCTCAACATATTCTAGTAGGGCTCGATCGTGGTCGAGAATCCATACTTCATTCCGCCGCACCGACAACCTTCGTCGGTGTCCCCTCCCTGGATTTCGCTCACCGGCATCTTGAGCTTCGCCTGCGCGAGCGACGCTCTGCGTTCTCCAGTTTCAGGCCTCAAGGTCTCATCCCCTGCTTTATCGACCCTACGCCGTCACCTGCATCTTGTGTTGGGTGTTGGGTGTTGGGTGTTGGGAGCAGTTCTTCGGTGACAGATCTGTCGGGTTCCGCCGGCTGTTTGTCAGAATGTGACACAGATGAACGAAAACGGTCCATTCTCCCCCGGCACGCTACTATTTCCTGTCTCATCGCACGTCCTCGTGAGGATTGATGACAACGCGCAATCTCCTGACCTCAGTGATCCTTCCCGGTTGCAACGATTCCTGCCGAGGCAGATCTGGGACCGGTGTTCCCGTACATTCTCTCACGCCTGGGAACAAAAAACCACGGGCGGATCCTGGTTCTTGACGCGCACCGCCGTCTGTGACGAAAAGAACAAGGTTTACGAGAGCTGCGCCTTTGCCGACCCCGCTATGCCTATTCCATCTTTTGATGGGAAGGAACGGGCGTTGCTCGAGTTCAACAGCATCCCCCTTTCTCCTTCCCAACCATAGTCTCCCCTACGCCATGGCACCGTGAGTCGTCTCCCAGGCCTGCGGCCGGCGATTGGCTTACCTTTGGTTAGGAGGGCTGTGAGTCAGAGGATCACGTGCAAAGATTGCGGTGGGAGGTTTGAGAACATACAGGGACACCGGCGAGAGACTCATACGGACGGAATTATAATCCGTTACCCGGGCTCCCCGGGGGCGAGAGCATGGCGAACTGATGGATCGTTTTGCTGCTCCCGCTGTATCTATACATCCATAAACTCTTCAAATTTTCAGGTAAGCTGGTCATATTGCACACGGTAGGGCCCGTCTGAATGACAGTGTAGTCCCACGTCAAGAGGTGCAATCAGAATGGAGTAACCGGTGCCAGTGAGGGACTCACTTTGAAGGCGAAAGGGGACATATACTAACACCCTGCGGGTACAGATACTGGTGGAGGAGTTGAGACAGGCAGCGAGTGCGGCGAGGACTCTGAGGGTGGTGGGGAGTACGACGGAGGTAAGGGCCAGATGTTGCCTCCGACATAAACCCCCACTGAAATATGTACAGGCGATGCAATTGGTGCTGTGGAGGGGGAGATTGGGGCCACCGCCTGCCCTAAGAGTAGTGACATCGATGATTGTACCGACAAAGGTGACGAGAGTGGTGGGGAGTACGATGGAGGTAAGGGCCAGATGTTGCCTCCAACATAAACCCCACTGAAAACGTTCAGGCGATGCAATGGATACCGGAGAAGAAGAGATTGGGGCCACCGCCCGCCCCAAGAGTAGTGACGTCGATGATCGTAGCGACAAAGGTGACGAGAGTGGTGGGGAATATGAGGGGTATAATGGAGGTGAGAACTAGACGCCACCTCTAAAGGATACCTCCACTGAAGTCTGCCTAGGTGATGCGATGGATACTGATGAAGATACCGGGGCAATCACCGACCCTAAGGGTAGCGATGTCCACAACGATGATGAGGGCGGTAAGGGTGAAGATTTTGAGGATGACGAAGATGATCAGGACTACGAGGAATCAGGTGAGGGCTGGATCAAGCAAGTATCGATGGTAGCATCCGTTGACCCCCCCCCCCCCTTAGATACTGCGGATTCAGATATAGGCAGCATCCACGATACCCCATCTACCAAACGGTTACGTTGGGGTCCGGAGACACACCAGACCCCACAGTTGGAGATGCTCGGAATCGTGATCAACCTTGATCACAAGATGGCCATCTGCTTGGTATGCAATTCCGCCATTCCCCCGACCTCCCTGTATCAACACATTCGCAAACCCGGACATCACCCGAGGCGAGACTTCCATCAAGGCCAGAGGTTGTCTTTTGCCACCCATGACTTCTGCACGAAACTTATCGGGCATCACAAGTTGGAAGACCCTCGCCTCCACCAGCCAACTGCCATCGTCACAGCTGTCTTTGGGCTTCCCGTCCGCGAAGGCATGTTCCGCTGTAATAAATGTGCCTACGCTGCCCAAACAAGTCAGACCGTGGGCCAACACTGCAGGAAGGCCCACCACAGCGGCGCCTCAGTTGTCAGAGGCCCCTGCCAAACGTGGTTCCCTTCCTCAGGGCGTCAATACTTTGCCGTGATAACCCACAAACATTCCAACCCAGACCCACTCGACCCTGTTACTCTTTTTGTAAAGGAATTCTCATCGGACCCATACGAGAATATCCCAATCCAAGCAGCGACCCACCCTCGGGACATCAACATTTTCTTAAAGTACGAAAACTGGCTAGAGGAGGTCGAAGGGATGACAGGAGCGCAGATATTTGATATCTCCCGGAATGCGTTCCCCAGGCTGCAACCAATGGTCCGCGCGTTGGTCTCCCAGTACATTTCGGAGCTTGTCAATGTGCTCGAGAAGACTGATCCTGAGCAGAGGCTGGCTATGGGAGACTATGCCAAGTAGGCTTATCACCAGTATTAATCGTCCAGCATCTGACGGAACTATTCTAGCACTGGGTCATCATCAAGCTGGTTCAACCCTTTGCAAGACGATACACAAGAAACCTATGCCAAGACGTGTACTGATATGGTACTGTTCTGCATGGGTTTAGCACTGGAGCAATTCCAACACTACTCTCGGCCACCAGAGCCTGCTCAGCGGTCGGCCGCCCTTGATCTTCTTGGTGCCCTTCACATTGGCGACGCTAGCCCTGGACAGGAGCAGCAGCAAGAGGCTTTACAACGTTTCTTGCAGACACTATTTACTCAGAGCAGACGTGATGGTTCAAGATATACCCTCACTGTCTTCCGCTTTCTCGTCCTCTATTCGTTCCGCAGGGAAGGGTGTCTTGCAAAATCTGGCACAATCACGCAATACATTTCAAGGATTGTTTTCATTGGACGAGGGACCACCTTCAACGAAATCAAGAAGGCAATGGCCAGGGATAAGCAAGGTTATTTCTCGTAAGTTACATAAACTCACTGTGCATCAGCCGTTCGAAGCTTATCCCGCATCCCTTAGGATTGAGCCTGCCTTTCGTCAGTATATCTCCCTCAAGTCAGATTACGTCCTCTCTAGCCTCTACCTCACTCGGAATCTGCTGAAGAAGTTCCGCAAAGAGCAGGAGCAAAACGTCAATACAAATCTTGTCAACAACTTCCGCACTATCATCGTTGGCGAGTCCACCGTGACCCTCAGTGGTATTGGGGCCATGTTCCACAACCTCCTTGACGAAATCAAAGAGCGGAGGAAGAAGTTGCTCATGGGGATTGATCTGGAGAAGTTGGTCAAGTATCCTCAGAACGCTCTTGTTGACGAGCCAGATAATTTCACACCTGGCTTCTACTTTGGTGACATACCGCAAAACAAGCTCAAGCGCTACGAGAAGTTACTCGTGAAACTTATCTTTGAACATCAAGAAATGAGGAGGAAGTATGGGATGGTAACTTCTGACGGCAAGTTTGTCTTGAATCAGCCGAGTTGCTACAAGTTCCTTGAAGAGGTTGCTTACATCCGGTCGATACTTGGGACACTCCTCCATATTTGCACTCCTGGCCCATACCGAGGTACGGAGTATGCTGCCACCTGTATCCGAAACGCAGCAAATGGGAATATTCGAAACGTGAAGGTTATATTCGGGAGGTTGTGCCTCGTCTCAGGGTATAACAAAACCTCCTCTGTGGTCCGTTCACCCCAATGTTTATCTTTAATTAACACCATTGACAAATGCCGACAGACCCAGGAACTCAAAGTCAATTATCGTTTTATCCCCAAATGCGCATGGTTGAGTTTCATCATCGACATCATCGTGTTCCGCCCTTTCGAACAACTCCTCGCAAACGCCCTTCGCATTGGGGGTGTTGGGGACCAATTCTTATCCCGACTCTTCCCTAGCCTCACCACCTCCCAAATCACATCCGGAGATATCTCTGCCGCCCTCAAACGAGACACATTGAAGTTCCTTGGTAGTGGCGTGGGTCTCCGGGATTGGCGACACGTTACCGTTGGTTTCTCCCGTGCTCACAAGGATCCCAATTTGCTCCAAATCCGCCACATCGACCCCGACAATCAAATCAGGGGTCACGACAATGATACCTCGAATTCAAACTATGCTATTACTTCTGACGACCCGGTTGGGGTCGGCTTTGATAAGCTCTGGTCTCACCTGCGGGTTGGCCACTGGTGGTTTCACCTTGTTGGTACGTTCATTTCCTTGTTCTTGCTAGAACTTCGCCCCGTAATCACCGCTGTTCGCAGGCATTCAAAGTGGTGACTCACTGCCAACATCTGAATCTAACACGGAGTTCCGTGAACTCATGGACATGCTCAGATTGGCAGAAGCTCGAAGGAAGGAAGAATCCATAAAGCTCAATGATGCCATTACCAAGCTTGAAAAGGCAGAAGCTCGAAGGAAGGAAGAATCCGTAAAGCTCAACGATGCCATTACCAAGCTTGAAAAGGCAGAAGCTCGAATAAGGAAGGAAGGATCCGTAAAGCTCAACGATGTCATTACCAAGCTTGAAAAGGCAGACGCTCGAATAAGGAAGTTAGAAAATAAACTCCCAGCCGTTGTGACCGCCGCTCTCGTCGCGGCTCTCCGTAATCCGGAGGCGCTGCAGCAACCCGTTGATCCCATTGGTGAGCCCCAGGTGACTGTGAGATCACGGACTTTTTTCTAATGGTAGACCAACTGGCCAGGGCGTGAAGTTCACACATGAACCGTTTGGGTTGAGAACGTCGACTCGGGGATAACCCACGAATCGTTGTAAATGTAGTCTAACATGGTTCGTATGAACCCTTCAAATGATTTGACTGTGTTTGTGTGTTCACATACTTGTGGGCGCGGAAAGCGATGGAGTGTATCCGGGGAGAGAAACAGCTCGTGAAGAAGCCATTGGACCTCTTGACCAGCCAACTGAAGCGCCCGTCTCTTCAGCTGGGAGGGTCGACGAGGCGTGACGATGAGAAGTTGTCGATTACCCCCTGACTACGTTATCTCCGACGCCTCTCAATGTTTTCTTCACCATTTGTGAGTTCGAGATTGCCGCCGCTCGCGAGCCAAGGACCCCTGAAAATTGCGTTAGAGGTCAGTCGGGAGTCCGAATGAATTCGCCCAGATTTTGGATTCACTCCCAGCCAAACACTGGTCGTGTCCGAACTTTTTCGGGCCAGATCTGACCTCTGCTTGCCAAACCGACCTCTGGCGTCAATTTTCGGGGGTCCTGCGAGCCAGCGCCAGTCCCTATCACCGACTAGATCATGCACCAGCGAATCGCAACCACGCGGCAACCTAGGGCTTTCGCCACCCCTGACTACACCCTTCGACCAGTCAGAGTCCACGGTGGTTGCTGCGAAGGAAGTCATTGACATGATCAAGGGAGACCTTGGCTTGGATGATGACGAGGATGCGATAGAAAGTCATCCATGTCTGGCTTCGCAGAATACTGAAAACTGCAGAGACAGGTCGGTTCGGTGGTGCAATTGGGGCTTACCGGACATGGCAGAAAAGACCCCGGCAACGGTCAGTTCTTCCTTCATGACGACCGTCTGCACATCCCAAGGTCAGATGCGACCTCCAACAATAAAAGGGTAGCGCAGTTCACGTGACAAGCGAAGGAGACGATCATAGTGATAACGGGGATGAAGAAACTACAGAGTTGTCAGCGTCTTCGCCCAGAACCAGTGACATCGTGCCTACTTGAGGATGTTCGAGATGGTCTCGAGGATGACCCTCTTCCCTCGGTACACCAACTCTTCCTCACGCTTGGCTGAGATCTTTTCATCGATATGTTTCGCCCAACCGGTCGAATTTGGGGGTGGTTTTCTGTTCAAGGCGAGTCTCCGTAGGACGCTCAGACAACTCTAGGAGTGGAAGGGCTTCTGGCGTTGCATAGGTGACTCAGACAGGGGAAACGAGGAGGAGCAGGGTAAAAATGAAAACAGTGGATAATACAACGGAATGTGGAGGGAGGAAAAGCCGTAGCGGACGGGAGAAAGAAAACGTCACCGGTCCGTGGGAGCCTCCGCACCGGTGCAAGGCGACAGAAGAGAATCGCTACAATGTGAGTGAGAGGATAGAATTAACTAAGGACAGAAAAACCCGAGACGGACCCCGAACAGTGTGAACCTACGCGTTCGCCGACAAACTCTGGCTGGTCCTCAACATACACCGCCCAGGACCGCTGGTCCACCCATTCCCCCAACCCGAGCCACTTTTTACCTGGTGGGCTCAGCGGAGGCCCGCATGGAGGATCATTTGGATGATACAAGAACGCAGCGAGTGGCGTCCCTGATCGGGGTGAACTGTGTCTTCGTAGAAAAGCGGTGGCCAATTCGCGCCGGGATCTCGCCCGCTGCTTACACCCGGACTTGTGGTGCACGGTTTTCGACTCCCCGTGTTTGGGGGGTTAAAATCACAAAAACCGCGATTTCGCCGAGTTGGATCGCGCGGTTGTCTCGCGGTTTGGGGACCGTATTCTGGTACCCATTTACGATGGAATCCTATCTCTCCCGCGTCATTTCGTTGGGGTTCGCTGTGGCAATGTCGCGCATCCATTTCAACCCCCCTTTCCCTCTCAGACTTGGTACGTTCGTTTCCCTGCTGTGATACATTCCTCACATGTTTTCTGTATTGTTGTCAGTCGATTAAGCTCCCCGGATTGTTACGAGCGTCACTGGGTGTGGCGCTATGGACTTACCTTTGTCAGACGGTAAGCTCGCCTCTGTACGGCCCCAACCGCTTTAACCTCGTATTCGAGGGCCCGTGTTTCGTTGGGATTTATTATTATTCTGAATCACACGCGTTTTGACGCGTTTAAAGTCGGTGCTGCTCGCTCTGTTGGCACCTGTTACTAAAATGTCTCTCCCTCACTCACGCCCTTGCCCCCCACTTTTTAGGTCTGCTTCCGACTGTTCCCAAGTGACATATGGGTGTCAACACTATCTAAATGGTCTGCTAGGTCCCCCGTGCACCCCCCCTGCATTTCTTTAAAGACGGGCAGTTCCGCGTCCTCCAGGTCGCCGAATTACACTTCTCTTTTTCCCGAGGCGAATGCCTCAACACCATCCTCTCCCCATGCGGATGCGAAATCTGTCCTGGCTAAGTTTGCGAAAGTTGTAACCCAGAGGAAGATTCCTTGGGCCTTGGTGTTTGGAGACCGCGATGATGAAGACGGAGACTCCAAAAGGGACCAAGTTCGGTATATGCAGGGGTTATCATACAGCCTTGTGCAGGCCGGACCCACAGATATCCGCTGTGTAGGAAACTACATTCTAAAAGTGGGGGGCGCAGGCGCGTGAGTCCCCGTCATTTGTATTCCGCCGTGGCACGATTGAAAGGGGGTGTCATATTTCAGGTCCAAGACCCATCTCCTCACCCTCTTCTTCCTGGATTCCGGCTTGTACTCGTCTGGGGTACCGGACTGGTTGGGATTGTTCCACCACGGTTCTGAACACGACTGGATCCGTCAGGACCAGATCGATTGGTTCCTCGAGGTTAATCTAGTACGTTGTCCAGCCAGCTTCTGATATTTCCGTTTTGTTGACGGCCCACTTGTTAGGGTCAATCAACCCCATTGAGCAACCGTTTGCACCGGACGAGATCAATGATCTTTCCACTATCTGGAAACGACAAGCGGTGGACCAGATCACTCCGAACACTCGACGACTCGCTAAACCGAACGCGATCATGTTCTCCCACATGCCATTGTACGTGTCCTTCCCTCTCGCGCGTGTTTGTTGCGCCCACGCGTTTCTTTAGTCCGGAAAGTTACTACAAGGCAGATATCGATCCTCCGACGGGAAAGCCGCTCGACGTGGGTATCAGCGATTTGGAACCCAAAGGGTCCGCGAAGGGCAACGCCGGATTCTTCGAGAAAGGTCTGATGAGTGCCCTGGAGAGTAGCCACCGCGCCAGGGGCATTCATAGGGAGGTTACATATGGTCTTCGCCAACGGCCACTCAAACGCGTGATCCTTTGTTCCTATCAGAGAGTGAATGAACTGGGTCGTGACTCGTGCGGTCCCTCGACGGTCATCAGGGAAAAGATCAGTACGCTACAGGTGCTACAGAGTGCCCTGTAGCACGTGTAGTACCGTAGAAAAGTCCGGGCCCATGTGGTGCTCTGTGGCACCCGGCTGTGTCATGTGCTGCTACGTACACCATATTCTTTCTCAGACAGCGCAATGTTCGCAAATGTTACCCCCATAGTCGTTGGATAAAAATCAATCAATTCACTGTATAGTGGTATCTGTTCTATTGTAGACGACTTGTACTACAGAGACCGTTCGCTGAGATCTGTGCTACAGGGACCGTTCGCGGATATCTGTGCTACGGAGACCGTTCGTGGAGATCTGTGCCACTGGGACTACTAGACTCAGGGTTGGAGTCGCCCTCAGGACAATCCCCATCTCCATCGGATTCCATATCCGTGTTGCCCGTCCGAGCCCGCTAGTGGTACCAAAGGCCAGTGAAGGAAGCTCCGACTTCCAGAACCTTCGCACTCGAGAAGTGCGCAAGTGGTGAGACCCCCACCCCTCCCCACCAACCACTGAGGATCCCAAGCGTGCTTAAGTACACGTTCGCATGGTTTGCCTGGACTTCAAACACCTTGCGCTTACTCACCCGGGAACCGGCCTTACTTGATTTCAAACGGCGGTTCTGTGGGTGCATCAAACCGAGGGACTGGGCATTTGGGTGACGACCAAAATTCAACCAGACCCTCACGTTGGTGTCCGATAGTGGGGGCGCCGTGGTTCGATATTCTGACGTCGTTCATTGAACGCTCGTACCCTACCCCAGTCATCAGTATGAATTCCCCATAAAGGGATTGCCCTTTGTTCCTTGCATTAGTTGTTGCGCGGCGAGCGAAAATATCGACTGGATCGATAAACTAGTGTGCGATAAAACAAATAAGGGTGTAGGGCCGGCAAGCGGCAGAGCCCGGGACTGCGCACACGTGTGAAGGACTACGCCGGTGAATAACAGAGGATATGATGTTTGTTACGCAGAAGATATATATCATATTTGACGCTAAACGTGAGGGGATTAATACTGGTGTCGGTGGTGACCCGAATGGTGCACAACCACCGGAGGGCACCGACTTATGATAACCAATGGACGCGCGTTCTCTCTCAGCCATTCGGAAATCGGTGGCGTGGGCCCGGAGAAGAGAATGCAGATGAGGATGATAACTTCATTGACGGTGAATTGATGCTTGACGACGCACATTCTCACCCGACATCTCGCCACGAAAGGTTCGTCAACGAGGGTTAGATCCTTTAATTCAGCAGGGGCATTGCCAATGAATTTCAGGTTAGCTAATGCGAACCTTGGAAGTTTCCTCCTCGATAAGGGGCTTCCACACGGAGAGCGAGAGGGAATGAGATCCGTCCTCGGTTTGACCCATGCCGGCAGGGTAAACCAAAGCTCCAGCAAGAGGACCACCTGTAGATGGGGCAGCGGGCACACCGCTTACGGCACAATAGTCCGTCATTGCAGAGTCCCGGATGATATTGACGTCCATTTCCGATAGAGGCCTCTCACACATCCTTCCTTGAAGGATCCTCTCAGCACAGGATGCACACATGTCCCTTGAAGCAGAAAGGAATTTACGAACAATGCTGGCTTTCTGAGCATGCGACACCCGTTGCGGCCAGTCCCTTGCAACTTCGGGGACTTGCAACTTCGGGGACTTGCAACTTCGGGGACTTGCAACTTCGGGGAGGGCTTCATTGCTTGCGTCAATCTCAGATGCAACCCACCGCATAAAACATTTCAAGGGCCTTCTTGGGAGTTGCGTCTATCTGCACGCAGCCTGCGAAGGCATTTGCGCAACAACTTACAATGCACGGCGATTGCATGGATGGGGGAAATAAGAGGATTCCAATGCGTCTGGAAAGGGTCTCGAGAAACGAGACTGGTCGTCAGCCAGGACAGAATCGGTTCACAGGCGGTGAACCAGTCGTTACCCAAGACAACACAGAGGCGAGGGGGTAGGAAACCGAGAAAGAGAGGCGGGAGTTGTAACCGCCATCGTTGGTTGGGGGGGGAGGCGTGTAAGTCGGCATTGCTGAGTTAGACGCCTGATATATTTCAAACGAACGCGAAAGGTCACGTTTGTGGACGAAAACTGGGGAGATGCGAGCTGTCAGAAGTAGGATCGATGATGATCGCCACGGGGGACGGTCCGGTAGATGCTGCGAAAGGCGTGCTGATGATCATGGAGGTGAGAGAGGAGGATAACAGTTACAAAGACGGTTCTGTAAAAAGATTCACGGCAAGTGGCCTGGGATAAAACTGGACAAGAACGGAAAACAGGTGAAACAACACCTGGCGCGGGTGACACTACACCTCTGGAGGGTTGATAAAGGCACTACCTCACCGGGATACATTCTCTTGGTGTAGGAGGGTTGGACGTATATACTCAAGCTCACCTGAGGGCTTAGTGGTCCCGGGATAAGGCTGTGGAGGTTGGCGAACCGGGTTCTCAGCCAAGCAAGTGCACGTCACAACGTGACATGTCACGGACTTGCGCGGGAAGAGCTTTTTGGCGGATGGGAACGCGAGAAAAGTCGCTAAGACCCTGGACCATAAAGGTCCCGGGAATTTTCGAGAGGGCAGTCTCGGGGTCCGATGTTGGGTCGCGAAACTGGTCGTTTCGGTTCGCGCGGAGACGAACCTGCCAACCTATGGTTGCCCTCAACAGTTCCCAATGCGCCGAGCATTGTCAATAGCCGGGGTGCCGGATGAGCTGAAATCGAGTCCTCGAGAGTCAGTGGGAGTGTGCAGGACAATCAATGCTCCAAGTGGGATCGCACAACGTGAGACCATACCCCGGTCGGGACGGACCCTTGGTATACCTAATCCCGCTCGGTTCGCTGATGCGTGTTGGGCGGCCTAAACCGGGCGAACCGGACCGGGTGTTCGGTTCCCGCAGGTCACGTTCGCGTTCGAACTCGCGGTTCAGAACCGAACCACGCCGCGGGGACCTTTCTCTGGGCGAGGGGTGGATAAAGCCGGCGGATTTACCTTACGGCTCCACTCTTCCGGGACGAACGTCTTTCCCCAGAGACCGTCCCCCGATACACCCACTTTCACCAGTCCGTCTCCCGCCACCATCGTTTGACCGTCTACCGTCGCTGCTGCCGGGCTTCCACTCACCCACTCCGGATACTGGCACTGCCTCGTCCGTAGTGACCGCTCCGACCTCCACTGCGACCAGCAGCCTGTCAAGACTTCCCCCAGCTTCTGGGCCACTCGTCAAGCTGTTACAAGCGACTCCCGTCTACCGCTACCAAGCCGCATTCCATTACCGTTACCGACCCCGCCTGAACCCGCCGTCACCGTCCCCGTCGCCATTACCGAACCGTGCACTACCGTCGCCGCTGCCAAACGTCCCCTGCCGTTTGCTCACTAAGCGGGCTAGGCCACCTCCGTCCCCGCCGTCGCCGAGCCATTTTTCCGCTACCGCTCCAGTTCCGGACTTCCGGTTCCAGACCCCCAGACCCCCCAGTTCCAGACCCCCAGACCCCCCAGTTCCAGACCCCCAGACCCTCCAGTTCTAGGCCTCCAGACCCAGACCCCGCTCGAGTCCCAGGTCACATCCTGGTTCCCGATCATATTTTCGATGGAGATAGTCAAGGATCGCGACTCGAAGGCAACCCCTACTTCGCCGTAGGGAGCGATCTCAAGTTCGAGTTACCGTGCTGGTGTTGTCGAGCGGGTAGGTCTTCGGTGCTAGGCAACGGGAGTACGTAGCCACAACCTTGCGCCAGTGGCCAAATCGGCTGGGGGAACGTTTTGGGTGCTAATTTCGCCTACCGCCGCTTCTGAAGCGGTATCACCTCTGGGGGGGTCAAAACATCAGCATTTTACCCCTCCATTGTGGTGTGAGGTGCTCGGGGGGTAACCAGCGTGTGTTCCAGCCGTCACGAGAACCCATCGTCCGTTCGACGATCCACAAGGTACGGACCATGTCAACCTGATTCTACAATCAAAGTTCTTTGGCCAACACGGGTTTACACCACACTAGATATGTGTCAGTGCCTCCGCAAACAGTTTGCGATGTTTTCAAAGCGTTCGAAGCTCGCGAAGATCTCGAGCTTTCGATGTCTCGACGTCCCCGGAAACCCGAAGGTCACCGCAACAATGGACTCAGCGCTCTCAGCACTCGAATGGTTTCAGTGTGGTTTCTGCTCCCATTTGCCTTCCCTTTGATCGGAGTCAGTCGAGGACAACGAATCTGCTTACAACGTGCTTCCCCTGGGCGTCTCGCTCGTCTCGACGAAGTTTGCGACAGCGAGGACATGATCCAATGCAACCCTGAGAAGTGTAGTGAGTGAGTGGTCCTCTCGGTCCCACCCTTGCCAGTTCCACCTCTGACCTTCCTCGCGCCGTCTCGCAAATCGTTTCCACTGCGTTCCCTTACTTTGGATGTATCACAAGTCGAAGTCCTGCTTCGGTGTCTTGAAGATTTCGACACGGCTTCATCTCTCAATCCTCACGCTTTGGAGTTCCCCCGGAAGACCCTCCAGATGACTTTGCCACATCTGAACGAGCCCAGGAATTGAGAGGAAGGGGGAAGGCCCGAAATCCGACGCGCCCAAAACGGAGACGAAGAAACCCCAGAGTGGTAATGAGTACTTGGTTGGCCCTGGGAGGATCTCAATTGGAATGTCTCCCCCAGGCGTTGCGAACCGCGTCCACGTCAAAAATGACACGAAAGGACATCGCACGAACCTACGAACATCGCAATTAGCTCTGCGTTGAATCACGCCAAACAAACTTCAAGAATCCTTAAGAAACCACTTCATTCAATTCCGCCCCATGATTTTTTCGTTCGACTTTATCATCATCACCTGTAACGACTATCACCGACAATGTGCAATACTCTCCCAGCGCTTTCTATTCCGCTTCCAGCACTTCTCGTCCCATGCAGCCTGCTTCTGCCACAGTTGACGCTCCTCAGCCGATTCCTACCATCTGCCTCGTAAACGCCGCCCCATCTGCTCTTGGTTCTTCCTCTGACGCTAACACGTCCGCTGTTCACAATGCATTCAACCTTCCACCTACTTCTTCACCTCTTGTCCCTCGTCCGTTGACAACAAGCAACGCTTCCCGGAAGCGACTTGTCCCCAAGAAGCCGGGACTTGGGCTACTCGGCGCCGTTAAGGCTAACAAGGAACACTCCCAGAACGACTTCTCAGATGTTGTTCGGCGTATTGGAGGAGCCCCTTCCGCTGGCCGGGATGGTCATGAAATCACGTCGACCACACTGAAGACCCCGAACTCGAGGAAATTGTCCTCGTCAAGAGGAAGAAGTCACGTCTTGGTCTTGACGCTGTTCTGTTGCCTGGGGTCCTGGCGGGGGGACACTGGTAATGTTCTCAAACCCAAACCCTCTGCCAATGCACTCAAACCCAAGGCTTCGGAGAACGTCCTCAAACCAAAGTCATCCACGAACATCCTGAAGCCCAAGTCCAAGGACAAGGAGACCTCTGTCAGGGCCAGACCCATCGAGCCAAAGGCCGACGAGAACCAGAAATTGTGGAGTATCAGTCGGGGTCGCAAGGACTCGAAGGAGCAAAAGGAACCCCACTGCAGAAAATGTGAGCACCCTTTCGCCTCCCGAAAAGACCGCGGATCCCTGACCTCGGTCTTTCGTACCAGCCCCAGAGCTGGGAAAGAAATCTTTGCGCGCCAGGTTCGGCTCGCTTGATTCCAGGATTATGCTGTCCTCCCCCACTTCGGCGTCCCACCCACGCCCACCCTACTCGTTCGGCACGAACCCCTCACAGACCTTATTGGCCCCTCCGGTTCATATTGAAACCGAACCACGTCCTGCTTTCCCGGCTACGGGAAGGGGTAGCACGCCTGCTCCTGGTTTTCTTACTCCGCCCCGTGGAGCGAGAGGTCTCTGGCTCCGGTTCGATTGCTCTTCGCGCAATGAAGTCAATGAGGTCCATGGCCAGGCTCACAAGTTGGTCCCAACCTAAGGTTGACGAGAAGGAACAAAAGAAGCCTCAGTCCAGCGTTCACTTCCCAACCGCGAATCCACTGCTACCCTCGAAAGCCCATTGACGCGCGCCAAACGCCTCAGGACTGCCACAGGGAGCCCATTACAGATGGGTCTCCGTGCTAGCGCCACGTCCTCAGTTGCATTCCTTCGTCTATACGCCGAGAGGAGGGGGCCGGCCAGAAATCCGACGATCCCAAAACGGAGACGAAGAAACCCCAGAGTGGTAATGAGCACTTGGTCGGCCAGCACATCTTCCCCTGGAGGATCTCAATTGGAATGTCTCGCCGATTAAGAAGGCCAAGGCTCCTCCCCCTTCGGTCCGTTCCACACACAAGCGTACTTTGAGTCCACCCATGCCATTCGACCCACCTCCGGTCCTCCAGCCCCTACACCCTCCCAAGAACAGTGTGGCAGGCAACCCGGAGAACACAAAGAATTCACCCGAGACGAAGACCACGGAACTAAGGCCCAGTACCCCGATGGACAGACAACAACCTCCCCAAGTACCCACCTCCACGTTCGGGCGACGACCCGACGGGGCTTTTTGGGGCGCATCCGGCTCTCTGGATGAGCCTGCTCCTGTCTTTATCCGTAAACATTCGAGGAACAGGTCGTCAATGGACAGTGGCGGATTGTTCACTATCCCAACAGTGTCCGAAACGAAGGTTGAGCCGGGATTGCGGGGAATGATGGGAAGCGCGAGCTTGCCGGACGTTGACCCTGAGGATCCAGATTCGGATATCCTGCAGGAGTTGCAGTCCATCTTGACCAGCAATGAGGAGCACACGGACACGTTCTCCATCAGCGAGCCAGGTTAGCAGCTCACAGTTAACTCTACGTTCAATGCTAACCTTAGTGTGACAGTTCAACCCGTCTCCTTGGAAACTTCCCTTCCTCCTGCTCTCGCCGACGTTGCTATCCTCCCGGTCGAGCCCATTTCTGTCTTCCGCGCACATGTCTTCCACGCGGATTCTACCTCTGGCGAGTCTGATGTTTCCTCCGATGAGGACACCGAGAAGTCTTCCGACTTCACTGGAGAGATCCGCATGCTCAACGAGTCAGGTGCCGCTGAGAGGGGAAGTCTCGTTGAACAACTCGAGAATGCCTTCACCCCCGCTAGGATCAACTTGAGATACAGTTTTCCTGATAGCACCATGGACATTACGCCCACCCCCGCGTTGCCCACCGACGTAACCACGGGGCTTTCCGCGACCGTGGACAACTTCCAACCGGATGATACCGGTGAATCGCAAGGTGCGATCCCCTCCGATGATGAAGAGTACTGCCGCCGCCTGAACTTGCCCATGGACAGTCCCTCCATTGACATCGTACGGGAGCGCCCTGGCAACCCACTCGCTTCATCCAGGAACTCGAGGCCATCGGATGGCCAGCTTGACAGGGCTTCAGGTTTGGAGGCAGCCCCATGCCTTCCCAGCGTTCGGACAACAGTTGCAGCGAAGAGGTCGGTGAAGCGCCATTGACACTTTCAGACATTATTCCCCCTCCTTCCCATCACTCCCGCAACAGTTCTCGAAGTTCCTTGGTCGAGGAGGACAGTTCAGTCCTCAAATCCATCATGGGTCAGGTAAATACTACACTCCCAGTTGTGTACCCCTACCCTGTAACGACTCCTCGCTCAACCCCCCACCCGTACGTCTTGATAGTGTTCCCACTCCGCCTATCACTTCGAATCTCACATTTCTCTTTCACAACTATGAAGCAGACCGACAGGTCCGCTCTCACTGTCGGATGGGAGATGTCACACGAGAAGAGAGCGGTCTGATTCACGGCACTGGTCGCGTAAAGTCCAACGGCACGATCCGACGCTCCGATTCCAACTCCAACAAGCCCGCCTCCGAGCCTATCCCCCTTGAACCGTCAAAGCAACGGTCGTCACCCCACTTCTTTCCACTGCTCTGATGCAGTGCCAACTCGCTCAACACCTCCAACAGCTTCGTTGAGTCTAGCTGCAATCCTAATCGCTAATCAACTCTCAACCCTGGCTGGTCATGCCTTTTGCTCCTTCTCCCCACCTTCCTTCACGAAAGCCAACATAAAACTCGTCGCAGAACTGCGCAAACGCACCGAAGTTTCGCCCCCAAAAGCCAAGGGAAGCCCTAACAGTAACCAACGATGACGTGAACGCTGCCCTGGGATGGCTTGAGAAGGATGTTGTGAGTAGAGCGAAGAAGGAAAGGGTTAAGGACAGGGTGGCTGGAGAGCAATTGGTTGGCATTAGCGTTCTCTCGAACGGGTTCTCGAAACAGAAGGTTGGCAGAGGAGTTTGGGCGGTCATGGCCGAACTCGACTGTGAAATGGACTTTGTCGCAAGGAACCAACTATTTGGCGCCCTCCTGGACGACATCGCCCACACCCCAGTGCTCATTTCTGACTCCGACGCTTACCATACCATCCTGGATTCGAAAACGTTCTTGGACAAGCTCCTTTCCCAGCTCCGCTACTTTCCGCTTGTAACCCACCACAAAAGCTTACCTCAGATGTTGGAGCTACCATTGACGCGCTAATCGCTAAAGTTGGTGAGAACGTCCCGTTGACTAGGGCGGTTTCAATTTCTCATCCCCCTGCTCACCACAATCAAACATCGCACTCCGCGTGGCTTCGTACCTCCGCAGTTCCGTTGCTGTGGTCTCACGTCCCAGGGCTCCCCCATTCCCCGCAAGTACTCCGAGAACGAAGCCTCTAGCTCAACCGATTCTTCGGTCGGACTCACCATCACTGATCGCTGCCACCCGTGCCTTATCCCACTCTACGGCTTCCAACCCCTCCCACCCTTCTCCGCCAATAGTCTTCACAGCAGAGGATCGATGTCCCGAAGCAATACCAGTCCGGTATTGTGATGGCCGCTCCAGAGGACCAAGGCAAACTTGTTCAAGGAGGAGCTCAAGCGATCTTCCTTCGCTCACCTCAACCAAGCCGTTCCCAAGGAATGCGAGCATATCCCTGACTGGACTGACGGCACTGACAGCTGACGTGCCGAGGTCTACTCTTTCGCCAAGCCTCGCGATCACCCCCCCCCTGTCGATGAGAGTAAGGATCCCAAGCGTGCTTATAAGGGCTTCGTCGCTTCCTCTCAATGCTAGGGTGATGTCTACTTGACCTTGGACGTCAAGTACGAGGTGCCTCAGCCCTTGTCTGACGACCCAACCCCCTCCCTTGCAACAGGACCGTCGACGAGCTCTACTCCAATTACAACCTCGTTCTCACTCACCGCTCCGAATCCCCGATGCACTCTCCCTCATTTGTTCTCTCTCTCCAGACGATGACCAATGTCCTCAACTATCTGAAGATCCAGAAAGTTGACCTCGCCAAGGTAAGCAAGGTAGAGCAGGCTGCATGCTATTCAGTGCTCACGTTTCGCAGTTGTCAGAGAAGTTCACCGTCGAGGAGGTCAAGAAGATGCTTGGAGATATTATTGAGAGTTGTTTTGTGTCCGCTCAGGAAAAGCAGAAGAAGGATGGTTACATCGTCTTGGAGCGAGGCTTCGCCACAATTCCCCTACCCGGTATTGACGTGCACTTCCACTCCCGCTACCTGTGGGCTGGTGTGATGCCTTTCAGGGCCTGTGAGTTGATCCTCCGATGACAGGCGACAGATTCTCACAAAGTCTTTGTAGACCTTGGTAACAAGATCAACCCTATCCACCTCAACCCGGATATACTGGTTGGACGCTACATCCCGGACCTGATTGCTAAGCCGTTCGAGGTCACAATGGAATACGCCCAGATCATTTACGACCAAACTTCTTCTCCCCGCCTCGACAAGGTTCTCCGCAAGTGGGACGAAGAAGACTGGGGCTCGGTCGAACAACGCCAACAGCTTGCCTACGTTATTCTTGTAGAACTCCTTGCCTACCAGTTCGCCTCTCCTGTCAGGTGGATCGAGACCCAGGTCCTCCTCTTTACTGCCCACGACTTCGAGCGTTTCATCAAAATTGGACCCTCCCCCACCCTCACCGGCATGGCCACTCGGACATTCAAGGTTAAGTACGAGGCTGGCGACGACTCTATCAGTCGCACACGTGCGATCCTCTGTCACGCAATGCACACGAAGGAGGTCTACTACCAGTTCGAGGACGAAGTCATTGCCGAAGATACTGTTCCCGAGCCCGCTGCTGATTCTGTCCCCGTTCCTGTCGTCGCTGTCCAAGCTCCTACCGCTCCCACTCCCACCCCCGTCGCCGCCGCCGCCGCCGCCAGCATAGAAGATGTTCCGGTCAAGAGTCTCGAGATTTTAACTGTCATTATTGCCCAGAAGTTGAAGAAGCCGGCAAGCGAGGTCCCCCTCTCCAAATCCATTAAAGAGCTCGTTGGCGGTAAATCCACTCTACAAAAAGAAATACTTGGTGACCTTGGCCAGGAGTTCACTCTGCTCCTGAGAAAGGTGAAGAGCTTCCGCTCGAGGAGCTCGGTGCTGCTCTTGGTGTAGGCTTCTCTGGCAGTCTTGGCAAGTACACAACAGGACTCGTCTCGTTGGTGGGAAGATGCCCGGAGGTTCTAACCTCAGTGCCATTAAGTCGTACCTCTCGAAGAGTTGGGGTATCGGGACTCAATGTGCGGATGGCGTTCTGCTCCTTGGTACTACCATGGAGCCCGTCAAACGTTTGGGTTCCGAGGCAGAGGCGAAGACGTGGTTGGACGGAGCTGTTGCCCTTTACGCTCAACGGTCGGGGACCTCACTGCCGTCCGCCCCATCCAGTGGCCCCGGGGGCGGGGGAGGGGGAGGAGGTGCCGTGATGAACAGCGAGGAATTCCTCAAGTTCCAGGCAGAGCAGCACCAGTTCGCCACCCAGCAGATTGAACTCCATTCCCATTGCCTGAAGAAGGACTCCCGCGCCGGTGATCTCAAATACGACGCCGAGAAGGCGAATTCTCTCAATCTTCAAGCACGCCTGGATGCCATCAGTCACGAACATGGAGATTTCCACGTTGACGGTACCCTCCCTGTTTCTGATGCTCTCAAAGCTCGCCAATTCGACTCCACTTGGAACTGGGCTCAACAAGACACTCTGCTCATGTGGTACGACATCATCCACGGAAAACTCACCACTGTCGACTGCGAGATCACCGCCCGCTGCATCGATGTACTCAACCCTGCCGACCCCGACCTTTACCAGTTCATGCAGTACAGCGTCGACACCTGCGACCCCACCCCCGGAGAGAACTATGCACTTGCCAAACAGTTCGGCCAACAGCTCATCGAAAACTGTCGCGAGGTTGTGAACAGCGCTCCTCTCTACAAGGATGGTATGTCGATTCGTATCAACTCCCACGTTGCCCCTCTAACGAGCCAACAGTAACTTTCCCAACCGCGCCAAACGTCGAGATTACCGAGAAGGGTGATATTGTTGTGACTGAGGTCGTCCGTGAAGGTGTCAGGAAGCTCGAGGCGTACGTCGACGAGATGTCCAGCAGCGATGCGGTCAACGCTCCGATCAACGTCGATAAAGTTCACGCCAGCGTCTTCAAACTTTGGAATGTTGTCCAGTCTCAACCCGGTATCAGCGAGGAACAAGTCAGCCGAATTAAGGACGTATACGACTCTGTCATCAACTCCCTCAGCAACAAGGGTCCCGAGACCAAGCTCAAGGCAGCTCCTCAGCCTCGCGCTCGTCGCGCATTTTCACAGTTTTTGCGCCCCCATGCTCCCGGCGGACCCTCCATATCTGAGGACAAGATTCCTCTCCTCCATCTCAAGCGTAAGGTCGGAACGAGCTGGGAGTACAGCAACAACCTCACTGGTGTCTACCTCGATATCCTCAATGAGACCGCCACCTCTAATACCTCGTTCAAGGACAAGAATGCTCTGCTCACTGGTGTTGGTAAGGGCTCAATCGGCGTCGAAATCCTCAAGGGCCTTGTCTGAAGGCGCCCACGTCGTTATCACCACTTCCCGCTATAGCCGTGCGACCGTTGAGTACTACCAGGCCATCTTCCAGTGCCACGGCAGCAAGGGATCCGCTCTCACCGTTGTCCCCTTCAACCAAGCTTCAAAACAGGACGTCGAAGCCTTGATTGATTATATCTACACCTCACTCGGCATGGACCTGGATTACATTCTGCCTTTTGCTGCTCTTCCCGAGAACGGACACGAGATCAACGGTTTGGATGATAAGTCCGAGCTCACTCACCGAATAACGTTTGTCAACATTCTACGTCTCATGGGTGCGGTCAAGAACAAGAAGGCCAGCCGAAACCTTGTCACTCGCCCCACTCAAGTCATCCTTCCCCTCTCTCCCAACCACGGTCTGTTCGGCAAGGACGGTCTTTATTCCGAGTTCAAGATCTCTCTTGAAACCCTCTTTAACCGTCGGAGTGCTGAGAGCTGGGGTGAATACCTCTGTCTCGCCGGTGCCTTCATTGGGTGCGTTATCATATACAGGCACTTTTGTCGCATTTCTGACCGACCTTCTAGGTGGACCCGTGGCACTGGTTTGATGAGTGCAGCTAACTTGATTTCTCAGGAGCTCGAGTCGTACGGCATCAGGACATTCTCTGCGAAGGAGATGGCCTTCAACATCCTCGGCTTGATGCACCCGCTCCTCTTCAGCATCACACAAGTTGAACCTATCTGGGCCGATCCCAACGGCGGCATGGATCGCCTCCCCGACCTCGCCGATATCACCACCCGCATCCGATCGGATATCGTGAAGAAGAGCGACTCCCGTCGCGCCATTGCCGGGGATAATGCGGCCGACTTTAAGATCGTCAATGGTGTTGAGGCTGAACGTGTCCTTCAGGCCGTCTACATTACCCCCCGCGCCAACTTCAAGTTTGATTTCCCTCCCCTCCCCTCAACTAATACTTTTGGAGTCCTCTCCAAACTCCGTAACCTCATCGATTTGGATAAGGTGATTGTCAACACCGGGTTTGCTGAAGTTGGCCCATGGGGTAGCTCGAGGACTTGGTGGGAGATGGAAGTTCGCGGCGATTTCACGTCGGAGGGTTGGGTCGAGATGGCTTGGATCATGGGATACATCAAACACTTCGATGGTTGCCTCAAGAACGGTTCGTTGTACGTTGGTTGGGTTGAATCGAAGTCTGGCGAGCCTGTTGGCGAGAAGGATGTGAAAAGCAAGTTCGAAAGGACATCTTGGCGCACGCTGGTGTGAGGTTGATTGGTGGGAAACTCTTTACTCCCTCGACCTACCTCTAACGTTGTATGCACAGAGCCGGAGCTGTGGCGTGGATACGATCCCAAGCGAAAGGCTTTCCACCAGGAAGTCGAACTCGTCCACGATCTGGAGCCCATGGAAGTCTCCGAAGCTGACGCTAAGAAATTCAAGAACGAAAATGGTGCCAAGTGCGACATTTGGACTGGCGAAGGTGGCGAGTGGTTCGTGAAGCTCAAGAAAGGTCCCAGGATTCTCGTTCCCAAGGCTTTCGAATTCAACCGCCATGTTGCTGGGCAAGTCCCTACTGGTTGGGAAGCCGGTCGTTATGGCATCCCCGACGATATTGCTTCTCAAGTCGACCGCGTCACGCTATGGGCCCTCGTCTGTACCGCAGAAGCGTTGAACATGTCCAGCATTACCGACCCATACGAGCTCTACAAGTATATGCATCCTTCCGGGGTCGGTTCGAGCTTAGGAAGTGGCATGGGTGGCATGACAAGTCTGCAGCGAATGTTCAGGGACCGTCGTGAGGAGAAGGAGGTCCAGAACGATGTCCTGCAAGAGACGTAAGTTTTGACACATTTACCGGAGCACCTGTCACTGACTGTCTCAAAAGCTTCATCAACACTACCGCCGGGTGGGTCAACCTGCTCCTTTCTTCCAGTGGTCCGATCAAGATCCCCGTTGGTGCTTGGTAAGTGAATGCATCCGACTATGGTCCAGCACGGATTAATCAGCCCCTGCAGTGCAACCGCTTTGCAGTCTATTAAAATCGCCTGCGACACACTGCTCTCCAGAAAGGCTAAAGTGATACAATTTCCGGCTGTTTCGACGATATCAGCGAGGAAGGCTCCTACGAGTTCGCCAACATGAAGGCTACCAGTAACAGTGAAACAGAGTTTGCTATGGGTCGCGAGCCAACTGAGATGTCTCGGCCTGCTACCACCACCAGTGCCGGCTTCATGGAGTCCCAGGGAACAGGTGTTCATATCCTCATGTCCGCCGGGACGGCCCTCGAACTCGGTGTTCCCCATCCGCGGTATTGTCGCGTTCACTTCCACTTCCACGTAAGACCCTTGTTTTGTGCATATGTGGTGAGGTCTGATCCCGTTCAGGTTACAGCGACAAGGCCGGACGATCCGTTCCTGCACCAGGAGTGGGAACGCTCTCCATCGCTCGTGAGATCCCTTCGAGGCACCCGCTACCAATCTTGGACATCAACTACCGATCCCGCCAACTCGCCTTCTGCCGTGAGCAGGTCTCAGACTGGATGAACCTCGAAAACGATCAAATCCGGGGGGAGCTTCAGGTTGCCAAGACTCAGGGAGAAATTGACGAAGAGTACATCACCACAAGGCTGGCGGACGTCGAACATGAGGGTACCCGCCAGGAGAAAGAGGCGTTGGCCACCTATGGAATGCTGGAGGGTTCGGACCCAAGGATTGCTCCACTCCGCCCCGCGCTTGCTGTTTGGGGTCTCACGCCAGACGACCTCGGTGTTCTCTCGATCCACGGAACCAGTACTGGGGCCAATGAGCGCAACGCAACCCACATCTGGAATGACGTCTTCACGCAAGTTTCGCGTACCCCCGGCAACGCCATCCCGATTGTCGCCCAGAAGAGCCTTGTTGGTGATTCTAAGGGTGGATCCGCTGCCTGGCAGATGATCGGCCTCTTACAGTCAGTCAACACGGGTATCGTCCCTGGGAATCGCAACAACGACAACGTAGATGCCGAGTTCCACAAATACACCTACCTCATGTTCTCCTCCCAGTCGATCCATACCGATGGAATCCGCGCTGGCGTCATGTCCTCGTTTGGTTTTGGCCAAGTTGGCGGTATCGCTCTCGTCGTCCATCCTCGCTATCTGTTGGCTGCTCTTGAACCCTCTTTGTACGAAGCTTACAAGGAACGCAACTGCCTCCGCTATCTGCAATCCTACAAGGCGATGTCAGAGATGATGACTGACAACTCCCTCGTTAAGATCAAAGACGGTCCTCCTTATACCCCCGACATCGAGGGCAAGGTGTTATTGAACTCTGGCCCAAGCCACCCTGAGCACTCGAACTGACCAGTACACCCTTACGAAGCTCGTGACTGAACAAAAGCTCGCCCTCAACCAAGTCCAGTCGGTCTCCAACCTCCTCTCCGATAGTGGTTCGATTGCCAGTGTTGGAGTCGACCAGGAGCTCATCTCTGCTGTCCCCTCCCACAACCCGACGTTCGTTGAGCGGATTTTCACCGAAGCCGAGATATCGTACTGTCAAACTCAACCATTCCCCACGGTCGCCGCTCGCTCCTCGGTGGGCTGGAAAGGAGGCCGTGTTCAAATCCCTCGGTGTTACTTCAAAGGGTGCCGGTGTCGCGATGCGTGAGATCGAGATCCCCCCGGATGAGAGCGGTGCTCCACGAGTCACCCTCCACGGCGACGCCAAGGCCGCTGCTGACAGCAAAGGTATCAAGACCATCCACATCTCTCTCAGCCACTCTGAGGTAAGGTTCTGAATCTCCCACTGGGTTTAATGACTGACTCGAGCCCTTCAGACTATCGCAATTGCGTTCGCTCAAGCTTCTACTGCACGACACCCCGCCCGCTCCGACCATTCGCCAAGTTTCGCCCCCAATTCTTTGCATTCACTTTGTTTTCTGTGTAACCCTGCATACGTTCCCCTCTCACCTGTACCCTACGCTGGTCAAATAGGATGATATAAGTTATGATCGACGACGTATTGGTAAATCTCTGGTGTGGACGCAGTCAACCACGATTGATCGCCGCTCCTGCGCTGCGCCCTCAAAGAGCTCAGCAGCATCTCTAACCTGCTAATATCAATGAGAGCCGCCCGCCTTCTCGCTGTTTACGGTTTCTCCATCATCGAGCTCGTGGGTCGTGCCACTTGAGGCCAGGTTGGACGCGCGGGTCGCGTTTAGGGTTCCCCGACATGGGCCCTGTGATCACACAATCCATTCAGGAACTATAGGTTCCTCCCAGATGGAGGCGCCTGACTTGCAGGGCTGTGGTCACGATCAAGGAACCATCCGTATTGTTGGCGCTGGGCGTTGGGTTCATTTTCACTCCAAGGCCGCTCGAGGTCTCGCAGTTCGGTTACGAGGGTGATCGCCAGATCGTGGGTTTCTTCAGCCGACGCATCTGCTGCAGTGGCCGGAAAATCCCTAATCCACTGCTTGAAGTTGTATTCGGTGTTGATGGTACACAGAGTTGCTTCCAACAACTGCCCACGGGATTGTACCATCGCTGAGGGAGAGTGACTGTGACTGACGGGAACTGAAGTTTGTTCTGATCGATTCCCAGGAACTCGCGCCATAATACGAGGGAAAATGTTTCTTCCCACGCTCTGATTGGCTGAGATAAAGCGGTAGCAGTACCGTTCGGCATCTTTAAGCCTTACAACCTTTCCCTAACTCGAATCGTCGTACCACCTGGATTTGGTTAGGTTCATTGGTGCGTCCTCTCGCTTCTGGGGTCGTCGTAAAGTCCAGCTCACCAATGCCTTTTGTCGACTGACTTTTAGGATCGCGAGTTACTCCACACAGCCAGAACTTCACGCCTTGTCAACTGCCGGTTCCTCCCACCAGCACCAGTCAGTACTGGTCAGTACCGGTCAGCGCTGGTCAGAGCGTGCCTTTCTCGCGTCAGCACCTGATGCAGGCGATGTTCACTCCTGAATAAACAAACACAAACATCGAGATGCCGCGATGTCCGAGCAACCAGGGAGCTTCATTTATGGGGGGGCGGGAGGCCTTGCAAGCAGGGTAGCGATCGTGTCCGCATTGGCTCGAGGCCTTCGTCGATGTTATTCGACCCGCCTGCAGACTAGACCTCCGCACAGGGTCCCAGATCCTCTCGTGGACGTACAAAAGGTCCAGCTCGAGGGCAACCTCACCTTCATCCACCGCCCTCCTCTAACATTGCCCTCACCCGAATCATTCTCCACAGCTCCTTCCTCTCCCTTACTCCACCCACCCGTCCACTCGCAGGGCACCACGACCTCCCTTACCAACCCCTCATCACTACTCGTCTCCCGCCCATCCCTCTCCTACCTCCCATCTCCACTCTGACTGCTCTCGTCCGTTCACGCGCACGTCGAAATCATGGCTCCAATCGCGACGCGTCCCCCCATCCTCGAGTTGGGGGAGATCAGGGTACGTGTTCATATATTCACACCTCGCCTTCGCTTTTCCGACCTCTTATCCTCCGTTTTAGGTCTCGATCCCAGTTTCACCCATTCCTAGAAATTGCAAGACGCAATCGATACCACCACCCAGCTTGAAAACGCCTCAGAGGCAACCATAGAGCTTTTCGCACGCCAACGCCGGTGTCCACACACAAGGTCTCTGTGCGCCGCGAAGACCAGTTCGTCTGTGCATCTGCCGTCGACGTCCCTAAACCCCTCCGTGCGTGCCGTTCCACTCTCCTCGACCAAGCACGGACGATCGGCGCGAACGTCCTTGTCGAAGAACAGCGCGTTACGTCTTGGCGTCTTCCCCCAGGCCTCGCTTATGATCACCCCCCAAAGGTGGTGCAGTTCTATCACCCCGCCAAAAAACCGCACGGATGGCTCGTACAAAGTCCAGGTTAGTTCCTACCTGTAACGACAAACCCTCAGCGTGTTTCATCGACAACTCTACCAGGTACAATACTCTGCGAGCGCCGCGCGGTCAGACAGGCGCGACCCCAGCAGACCCGTCGCTCTAGATCAGTCCAAGAGCGTCCCTGGGCTGATGACGATCATCAAGCGTGCTGAATAACTTAATACCCTCTGCACGGCGGAGGTCCGTGCCCATCTTGCTGCTGCTCACCTCTCCCTTCAGACAGCACGGCTATCCCCTCGTCAGAGGATGGTGATCCTGCGAATCCGAGGGTGTTCTTAGGCAGACTTCCAGACCCCCTCGGCCGGTACCGGGTTTTGAAGATGAACGAGTCGTATTCTCGTTACGAGGTGTGTGTGCCACCCGTCTTCGATGCGCAGGGGGTCCCATCCTCCCCGCGTTGTACAGGACTGCCATTCCCGACGGCACGATTGTGGCTGTGCGCCGTTTGATGAAGATGCGAGTTTGATATCCCATGTCCCTTCAAGTTCTCCGCTCACCCCGATCGCATCAGGTACAATATCTGCGCTCATGGCTTTGTCAACCGCCCATATTTGTTTGTTTTCGACCGGCTTCAAGTCATTGGGGAGGAGACGACCTCTTGGGGACCCACTTTCAATAAGAGTCCTGGCGGCTCGCGGAATCCGATGGATCCAAAAGGTTCTGCTCTGACACCGATCCCTCCAATCCCCGCCTCCCTTACGATAAAGCTGTCGAGTAACGAGGACATTTGATCTTAGCGTACGGTGTAGTAGTGTGTTGGTGAATGGATTGTGTTGTGCTGAATGGACGGGATCTGACATTGGGGCCAACATGGCAAACATTACTTATGCAAGGAAATTACTCGTCGCGGTTTTGGGACTGACAAAAATGCATGGAAACCTGTGAAACATCATGGGGAGTCGGGGATTGGCGCCAAGGGCTCCCCTACGATGCGGTTTTTTTTTTGAATCTGCATTGTCTATCCCGCAACAGCTACCTATTACAAATAGTGCAAGACACCTACGATGCGGTTGGGGTTTGACGAACGGACCTTGGGTCCGCCTAATCCTTCGTGAAAATGATGGACTCGCCTTTGTGACCGGGGTTAGGGAACGAGGTCCCAAACGGTACTCCGTTCACGCAGGGGTGGTAAACGGCGCGGACGCGGTTGGAGCTACGGGCTCCAAAAGGTACAACCTTTTTCGGAGGAAGGGAGTGGACGACGGTGCGAGGAGGAAAGGCAGGCTCCTACCCAGCCATAGATGAGGAGACAAGAACTTACAGCTATTGTAATCGGATCAATTATCCTGGTGACCCGGTGTGACCCGGACCGGGCGTTCGGTTCCCCACGTTGGTCACGTTCGCGTTCGACTCGGAACTCGCGTTCGGCACCGAAACTTAACACCGAAACCGAACCACAGTCCAACTCGCTCTGTCGTGTCACGGGGATATTTCCGAACGAGGTGGACAAAGCCGGCGGATTAACCTTACGGCTCCACTCTTCCGGGACGAATGCCCTCCCCTTGACTTCGTGGCAGCCCCTTCGAGCCTCTTGCACAACTTGACACTTTCTCGATATGACCAGAGCATCGAACACTTCTCCCCTTTCCCCCTTTTCGCCCAAATGAGGGCACCGCCGTCACAGACATCTTCCCCACATTGGCCGCCGTTGTTCCAGTTCCAGTTTCTGACTCTCAAGATCCTTGAAGGTTGCGGCAAGTACGGCATCGTCACTGTTGATTAAGGGAGTTCCAACAGTCTTATCATGATGGGTATGTGTTTACTCTGGGTGTTGTCCCTTGTGCATGGACACTAACCACGCTGCTCGTTTTGCAGTTCCCTCGAGGAAATCGCCGACCCTCACTCGATCAACATCAGCACAACCTCCTCTGGTTGCGGCGGTATCCCAGGGATCCCAACAATAGTTTTGAGCACTGCACCTGCGTAAGTCGTTCCTGATCTGGCAGGCAGGTGGGCAAACATAACGCGTTGGGACTTTGTTAGACGACAGACCAACCCGGTAGTTTTCCCCGACCCAGGCTACGCCTGATGCGAAGACGTCCACCAACCTATCCTTTCTACCTACTCTTCCATCCGTCAACACCCCAACATCATGCTCATCGGTGGCTCCAGTTTCGGTGGCTCTGACGATCTCTGGCCATACTTGGCTGGCGACTGGTCAGAGGAATACGGCGTTCAGCCAATGCCTTTCGACGGATTCCTGTTTGCGTCTCGGGTCATGGTTGCCAAGGAGCCACACACCTTCTCCTCCGTCAAAGATCTTATCATCACTGCTCCAGGTGTCGCCGATGCCCAGTGGGAAGGAACCTATGATAAGGAGATCGGCGGCATTCTAACCTTTCGTTCTGAATTGGGCGAGCCGATCCACAAGATCGCCACGCGTGGAGTCGCATTGTGGAAAGAGTTCGACAACACCATCTTCCCCATGCCAAAGGATAAGCGGGCTGCTTGGTTGGCTGAACGTAGGGCAGAGATTATCGAGAAACTCAACAAGAACTTCCAGAAACCCTGGTTTGGATGGAAGAAAGGACGGTGCGGCTGCGGAGGACCTTGGTGACATGACCTACGAGGAGACCGTTTTTCGAATGGTTCGCCTCACATACGTATCCCGCCAAAACCGACGGGTCGATCTCTCCCTCAGGAATCTCACCAGTGACTGGCTTCGCCGTATCGAGGAGGGGTTTACTGTCGTCAACGGTGGCAGACAGGTCCCTTCAATTCTTCAGTCTTTTGCCTCCCTCGACCTGCCACATCCGTTCGTCGGGGGGTTTCTCGGGAGGTATCCCACAGGAACAACCCAGCTCATTTCCGCTGAGGACAAGGCTTACTTCGAATTCCTTGCGATTGCTCGGCGTCCTGGTCAAAAGCCCGTTCCGTTTACTCCCATCCTCGATGCCTCGTTCGGAGTTTGGTTCAAGAAGGTTAGATATTATCCGGCGTATATTATGGATGGTTTCATGACACTCACCCCTCTCAGGATTCTCTGTGGCAAGCAGAGGACATCGATGCAGGTTTCGACCAAGATCCACAGCGTGTTTGTATCCTCCAAGGTCCTGTAGCCACTGCCCATTCCAAGGTCAGGGACGAACCGATCAAGAACATGTTCGGCAACATCACCGGCGACCTCATCAAGAGGCTCCTCGACCGTTACTACGACAGCGATGCTTCTAAGATCATTACGGTCGATTACCTCGCTCCTCCTCACACCCCTCCCGCCACTCTCGTCGATTCCATCAAAGATCAAGGCAGTCTCGTATCCCATACCCCTTCTTCAGTCCTGATACAGGTCTTTGGTTGGACAACCTCGCCGGTCCTCACATTAGCTGGCTGAGGGCTCTTCTTACCAGCAGCACCATCGTTCGCGGGATATCATATGTTGATAATCCCATCCATCGTCTCCTCACACCCCGCAATGATCAGAAAGTTGTCGTTCATCTCAAGGGTGTCACGCCCACTGGTGTTGAGGTTTTCGGCTCCATCCACTCCTACGGGACTCAGAAGAGGGATTTCAAGGCAGTCGAGATCAAGTACACCCCTGGAACCAAAGTCATCGACATCACTGTCTTCGAGGAGCGCCGTGGAGTTGCCATTCCCTTATCCATGAAGTTCACCT
>Ga0307516_10000690_pt1 | contig 45875 bp, 43 predicted proteins | sample 19_EM_MG_FD_203310 | JGI IMG/M metagenome (GOLD analysis project Ga0307516, IMG submission 203310) | Populus trichocarpa ectomycorrhiza microbial communities from riparian zone in the Pacific Northwest, United States - 19_EM | ecosystem: Host-associated > Plants > Roots > Unclassified | place... | reverse complement strand
TGTGGTCGCGGGACCTGCCCTCGGATCCGACCAGCGTGCGCGTGTACCGCGACAACCTCGACCACTGGTACGCGTCCTTCGTCGTCAAACGCGACACCGTCGCCCCGGCCGTCGCGGACGGCTCTGCCATCGGCATCGACTGGGGTGTCACAACCACTGCTACGACCACCGACACCGCGTTTGACCTGCCGCACCTGGGCCACCGCCGTCGCTGCGCCGCCGAACGGGCGAAAGCCCAACGCCGGATGGCCCGCCGGCGGCGGCCGAAGGGTGCTGCGGTGTCGAAGGGTTACCTGCGCGCGAAGCGGCAGGTGGCCCGGGTCGAGAAGAAGGCCGCCCGGCGGAACACCCACGACGCCCGTCAGTGGGCGGCACGGGTGGTCGCCGCGCATCACCTGATCGCGGTGGAGGACTTCAAACCGAAGTTTCTCGCCAGGTCCCGGATGGCCCGTAAGGCGGCCGACGCCGCCATCGGGGCCTGCAAACGAGAGTTGATCTATCGGGGTTTGCGGGCGGGCCGGACGGTGGTGCTGGTGCCGCCCGCCTACACCACGATGACCTGCTCCGAGTGCGGCGCGAGAGCCAACCGCCGTCTCGGGTTGGGTGTCCGTGTCTTCGACTGCGCGGCCTGCGGTTATACCGCCGGCCGTGATGTCAACGCCGCGAGGACGATCCTCGCCACGGCAGAGCGTGTCCGTGCCAGTGCTGACGACGTCAGACATGCGATCGCCTCCTTCCGGGACGGTGGATCGGATGCGGTCCGAGCTGGGAATCCCCCGGATTCATCCATGGGGAAGCGTTAAGCACACTCCCGCGTTAGGTATGCGAGTTCTGTGGACAGGTCCCCGTGTGGGGAGATCAGGAGCGTCGCCGGCGGGGTGACGCTGTGGTGTTCGTAGATGTCGGAGTTGTCGGCGCGGCTGCCCAGGTAGCGTTCGGCGGACGCGGGCGGCAGCTCGCTCCAGTCGGTGACCGGGTCGCGGGCGACGCCGCAGCGGAACAGCTCCGGGCGGCGGGTCAGGGCCAGCGCCGCGAGCCAGCCGCCGAGGCCGGTGCCGCGGACGGCGACCCGGGTCAGATCCAGGTCGGGGTGTTTGCCGGTGAGGGCGTGCAGCGCGTCGATCTGGTCGGTCAGTGCCACGTCGGCCAGCCTGCGGTAGACCACCTTCTCGAAGCTGGGCGCCACTCCGGGCGTACCCCTGGTGTCGACGCTGACCACGACGAAGCCGGCGTTGGCCCACCATTGCCGGTCCTGCCACGCGGCAGGGTCGGCCACCACCTGTTGGTGGCCCGGTCCCGCGCCCAGTTCCAGCAGCACCGGCAGCCGGGTGCCGGTGACGTGGCCGGCCGGATACAGCACGGCCGCCGGCAGCCGGCGGTCGGTGACCCGCTCCAGGACCGGCTCCGGGTGGTACGGCAGCGGCGCCGCCAGCGACGGTAGGGTCAGCACGCCGGCCGCGCCGCGGGAGACCGTCAGGTCGAGGATCAGCACGTCGCCGCCGACGGTGGCGGTGTGCCAACCCGGCTCGGCGGTGAGCCGGCGGGCGCTCGTGCCGCCCCCGCCCAGGGCCGTGCGCACCGCGAAGACGTGCTGCTCGGACGGTTCGCCGTCGGTGCCCTCGACGATCAGCTCCGGGCCGCCGGACGGGCGCGGCAGCACCCCCGCGACCCGGCGCACGTAGAGGCCGGGCGGGGTGATCAGGCTGCCGTCGGCGAACAGGCAGCGGGCGTCGAAGCCGTCGTGAGCCAGCTCGCCGCCGACCAGGACGCGGCCGTCCGGCAGCTGCCGGGGAGTGCCGGGTACGGGCTCCACCCAGCGGGCGTCCGCCAACTCGGCGTGCACCTGGGTCTCCCCGGTACGCGGGTCCACCGAGAGCACCAGTCCGTGCTGCTGGGTCCGGCGCAGCACGGTGATCAGGGCGTTGCCCGAGCCCCGCCAGCGCACGTCGACCAGGTACGGGTACGTCTCGCGGTCCCAGTGCACGTCGACCCAGCCGCCGTACAGGTCGAGCAGGTGCAGGCTCGACGACGTGCCGGCGCCGCGTACGGCCAGGATCTTGGTCCCGTCCGGGGCCCACCACCAGCCGCGGTCCCGGCCGAACTCGGCCGCCACCGGCTCGGCCACGCCCCACGACACGCCGCTGCCTGGCTCGCCGGCCAGCAGCTGATCGTCACCGGCGGTGACGACCCGCAGGCAGCCGTCGGCGGTGACGTAGCCGATGTGCCGGCCGGTGGGATCCGGCCGGGGGCCCAGCACCGGCGCGGCCGTCGCGATCGGTCCCCGTGCCGAGGAGCACAGTTGCCCCTCGTGCGCCCAGGCCAGGACGTCGAGCGAGGCGGAACCGGCGTAGGAGTCCACCGGCCCCGGCGTAACTTCGGTGAGGGTGGCGGTGGCCACGTTGAGCACCCACAACGCCGGCGCGGGGTCGCGGGGGCCGGCGGAGCGCAGGAAGGCGACCCGCGCGCCGTCGTCACCGACCGTCAAGGCGTGCGGGGTGCCGAAGCGGAACCGGCCGGTGCGGTTCGCGAGCTCGGGATACTCCACGTCGACCAGCATCGCTGATCACCCGCCCCTCGCGCCCGGCAAACCGCACACGCGGAGCCGGACGGCGCTCGCGCGTAGAGTGGCGCGCGTGACGAATGCCCTGCCCGCACGCCGCCTCATGCTCGTGCACGCCCATCCCGACGACGAAGTCACCGGCACCGGCGCCACCATGGCCCGGTATGCCGCCGAGGGCGCCCTGGTGACCCTGGTGACCTGCACTCTGGGCGAGGAGGGCGAGATCCACGTGCCCGCGCTGGCGCAGCTCGAGGCCCGCCAGGCCGATCAGCTCGGCGGTTGGCGGATCGCCGAGCTGGCCCGGGCCTGCGCCGCGCTCGGCGTGACCGACCACCGCTTTCTCGGCGGGGCGGGCCGCTACCGCGACTCCGGGATGATGGGACTGGAGACCAACGACCACCCCCGGGCCTTCTGGCGGGCCGACCTCGAGGAGGCGGCCCGGCAGTGCCTGGAGATCATGCGGGAGGTACGCCCGCAGGTGCTCATCACGTACGACGAGAACGGCTTCTACGGCCATCCGGACCACATCCAGGCCCACCGGGTCGCGATGCGCGCGGCGGAACTGGCCGAGGCCGAGGGTTTCGGGCCGGAGAAGATCTACTGGACCGCCATGCCGCTGAGCGTGCTCGAGGGTGGCATGGCGGCGTTCAAGGGCATGGACGACAACCCCTTCGCCGACGTGGAGAAGGTCGAGGATCTGCCGTTCGGTCACCCGGACGACGAGATCGCCGCCCGGATCGACGGCACGGACTTCTACGAGCGGAAGGAGGCCGCGATGCGGGCGCACGCCACCCAGATCCCGGACAACTCCTGGCTGTACGGCATCGCCGGCGACTTCGGCGGGGAGTTCATGGGCGTCGAGTACTTCACCCTGGTCAAGGGCGAGCGTGGCGAGGTGAGCGGCCCACACAAGTGGGAGGACGACCTGTTCAGCAACGTGGCGGGGCGATGACGCTGGAGGCGCCCCCGGTCGCCGTTCCGGTCGATGAGCCGCCACCGGGGCCGCCCAGCCGCGCGCTGGAGCTCGTGGTCCGCACGGCCGGCGTGCTCGTCGCCGTGCTGGCCGCGGTGCTCACCGCGTTCCTGGAGATCTTCCTGTCCCCGCTGCGGGTCGGCGGCGTGCCGATCGGTGTCGCGGTGCCGGCGGCGGTGGTGGCCAACGTGGCGATCTCCTGGTTCGCCGTGACCACGGTGGGCCGGCGCTGGGCGCTGGCGCCGCCCTGGGCGGTCTGGACGCTGATCATGTTCTTCGCGGCGGGGTTGCGGACCACCGAGGGCGACTACCTGATCAGCGGCGATGACTGGGTCGCGCTGGTGACGATCCTGGTGGGCAGCCTGACCTTCGCCGTGTTCACGTACCGGATGATCTTGAAAGCGCCGCCTGTCACAAAGCGGTGACGACCGCTCGTGGCGTTCCCCGGCGCGGCGCCGTGGCCTGCACACTTGCGCCGTGTTCGCCTCTGAGACCCGGGCCGGCCAGGCCGCCGCGCCGGTGATTCCGCCGCCGGCCGACGGACCGGTCAACCGCAAGCGCGTCGTCGCGGTCGGCACGGTGGCCGCCGTCCTGCTCGCCGGTGCGGGCACGGTCGCCTGGGCGTACATCGGTGACGTCCCCCGCGGTACCAAGATCCTCGGCGTCGATCTCGGCGGCAGGTCCCGCAGCGAGGCCGAGCAGGCGCTGACCGACGCGGTGGGCCCGCGCACCGGCGACCCGGTGGCCGTCGACCTCGCCGGGGAGCTGTTCTCGATCAAGGCCGCCGACATCGCGCTGCGGCTCGACGTCGACCTCAGCGTCGGCAAGGCGATCAAGGGCAGCCCTAGGCTGGCCGGGGAGCGCACGGTGCTGCCGGTGATCGAGCTGGACGAGGCGGCGCTGGAGCGGACGCTGCGGGGCCGCCTCGACCCGGGGAAGATCACGCTGAAGCGGCCCGGCATCGCCTACGCCGGGCTGACGCCGCGGCCCAGCTATCCGGCCGCCGGGCAGGGACTGGACGTGGCCGTCGCCGCGACCGCGGTCCGGCGGGCCTGGCTGGTCGGCGGCGTCGCCACGATCGGTCTGGTCACCAAGCCGCCGGCGACCACCAGGGAGCAGGTCGACGCGCTGGTCTCGGGCCTGGCCACCCCGGCCGTCGCGGCACCGGTCACCGTGACGGTGGGGGACAAGTCGCTGACCCTGAGCCCGAAGGCGATCGCTCAGGGGCTGGTCTTCCGCTCCGACGACGACGGGCTGCTCACCCCCGCGATCGACGTCGAGCAGCTGCACGCCGCCGCGGCCAGGGAGTTCGCCGCGGTGGAGGAGGAGCCGGAGCAGGCGACGATCACCCTCGCCGGCGGCAAGCCGAAGATCGTGGCCGGCAGCCCGGGCGACATGGTCGACCTCGTCAAGCTCGCGCCGGCCCTGCTGGCCGTGCTGGCCGACCCGGCGCCCCGCTCGGTCGCGGCGGTGCTCTCCGAGCAGGAGGCGGCGACCACCGAGGCCGACCTGGCCGGGCTCGGGGTCAAGGAGAAGGTGTCGACGTTCACCACGTACTTCACCGGCGGCAAGAGCTCGCCGCGCAGCCAGAACATCATGACCGTGGCCCGGGCCGTCGACGGCGCGATGGTACGGCCGGGCGCCACGTTCTCGCTGAACAAGCACACCGGCGAGCGTGACTACGCGGCCGGCTACCAGGACGCGCCGGTCATCGTCGGCGGCAAGCTCGAGCCCGGCGTCGGCGGCGGGGCCTCGCAGTTCACCACGACGTTGTTCAACGCCGCGTACTACGCCGGGCTCCAGGACGTCGAGCACAAGCCGCACTCGTTCTACTTCTCCCGCTATCCGGCGGTGATCGAGTCGACGATCTTCTACCCGACGCTCGATCTGAAGTTCAAGAACACCACGCCGTACGGGATCCTGATCGACACGTCGTACACCGGCCGATCGGTGACCGTCGCGATGTGGAGCACCAAGATCTACGACAGTGTGCGGACCGTACGCAGCCCGCGCCGCGGCCTCACCTCGCCGCCGACGGTGTACCGCGAGCCCGGCCCGAAGTGCATCACAAGCAGCGGACTCCCAGGTTTCACCCAGGACGCGTGGCGCGTCATCCGCAAGGATGGCGAGGAGGTAGCGCGCGAGAAGTTCACCTGGCGCTACGATCCCGAACCTAGATTCATCTGCGGCGCGAAGCCGTAGCACGTCCGGGGAGGACGCAATGAGGCAGCGTTGGGTGTCGATCGCTCTGTTGGCCGCGGGTCTGTTCGCGATCAACGTGATCGCACGGTTGGTGATCCGCATCGGTTTCAACGACAACGAAACGGCCCAGAACAGGGTCTCCATCGTCATGTTCGCCGTGATCGGCGTCGTGCTGGCGATCATCACCTTCGTCCGGGCCCAGCGGGTCCCGCCGAGCAACTGGCTGCCGGAGTTGGGGGCCGCGGCGATCGGCGGCATGCTGCTGACCATCCTGGTCGGCCCGTTGATCAGCGGCGACGGGCCGTTCTCCGCCGGCGCCGGGAATTTCTTCTCCCAGGTGTGGCTCTACGGCGGCTTCGCCATCGTGGGCACGCTGCTCGGCTACTGGATCGCCACGATGCTGGGCCGCGACTACCGCTCCAAGTCGCTCGCGGCCTTCGCCCGGGCTAAAACGAGCAAGCCGCGCCGGGTGGTCCGTCGCTGACTCCCTCATCTTGAGGCTCCGGCCGTCGATGAGACTGGGCATGCGAAAGGACAGGGATCCGGGTCGCCGGTTCTGGCTCTGGTATGCCGGGCTCGGCGGCGTCGCCATCGTGGGCTACGCCGTGCTGGCGCACGTCGCGGTGCCCGCGATCGTGCCGGTCCTCTGGTACACGGCGATCAGCGGATCCGGCGCCGTCGCGCTGGTGCTCGGCGCCCGCCGGCACCGCCCGGCACGCCGGCTGCCGTGGTATCTGCTCGCCGGCGGCCAGTCCCTGTACGCGGCCGCGGACTTCTGCTTCTACCTGATGCGGTCGGTCTACGGCATCGACCAGTACCCGTCCTACGACGACCTGCTGTACCTGGCGTCGTACCCGATGCTGGCCGCCGGCGTGGTCGCGTTCGTCCGGGCGCGCACCCCGTCGTGGGACCTGCCCGCCCTGCTCGACTCGCTGATCGTGACGATCGTGGCGGCGCTGCTGCTGTGGGTGTACGTCATCAGTGAGGTCGCCACGGCGGCCGAGGACACCATGCTCGCCCGGTCGGTGTCGGTCGCGTACCCCTCGATGGACCTGCTGCTGATCACCGTGGCGCTGCGCCTGTCCATGGGACCGGGAGCCCGCAGCGTCTCGTTCCGGCTGCTCATCGGCGCGATCTTCACCATGTTCGCGGCCGACGTCGGCTACGGCTACCTTGAGCTGAACGACGCCTACGTGCCCGGTGGGATCCTCGAGGTGCTGTGGCTGCTGGTCGTGCTCGGCCTCGGCGCGGCGGCGCTGCATCCCTCGATGGCCGCCATGACCGAGCCGTCGCCGGTGGCCGGGCCGCAGCTGAGCCCGGCCCGCCTGACGCTGCTCACCTCCGCGTCCTTCACCGCCCCGATCCTGCTGCTCGTGCAGCACCTGAGCGGCTCGGAGGAGAACGTCGTCGCCGGGGCGATCGCCTGCATGCTGCTGTTCTCGCTGACCTTGGCGCGGATGGCCGTCCTCACCTTCGCGCACCGGCGGATGGCCGACACCGACGTGCTGACCGGGCTGCGCAACCGCCGGTCCTTCACCGAGGCCCTCGCCGCCTACGGCGGTCCCGACGCCGCGAAGCGCCCCGGGCTGAGCCTGCTGCTGCTCGACATCGACCACTTCAAGCGGATCAACGACACCTACGGCCATGACGGCGGCGACCGGGTCCTCGCCACCGTCGGCGCGCTGCTGCGTGGCTGCGTGCGGGACGGCGACATCGTGGCCCGTTACGGCGGTGAGGAATTCGCCGTCCTCGCGCCGGGGCTGTCCGCGGCCGAGCTGGACGGCTTCGCCGACCGGGTCAGGCAGACCATCGCCGCCACGCCTATCCCGGTCGCGGCGGGGGCCAGCGCGACGGTGACGGTCTCCGTCGGCGGCGTCCGCCGGGAGGATGCGGCCGAGGCGCCGGGCACCGTGCTCTCCCATGCGGACCGGCGGCTCTATGCTGCGAAGAATGCGGGCCGTAATCGCGCGGTCACGACCGACGCCGATTCGCTCACGCCGCCGGCGGCGCGCTCGCTCCTGCCCGTGCGGCCGGGCTGACCGGCAACGGCGCCTCGCGAGTCAGGTAGGTGTGATGCGTGCTGAAACCCAGACTCCGGTAGAGCGCGACGGCGGCGGTGTTGCGCTCCTCCACCTGCAGGTAGGCGCGGACCCCGCCGCGCTGGATCGCCCACTGGGCCACCGCGCGCAGCACGTGCCGGCCCAGGCCGCGCCGGCGGGCGGCGGGGGCCGTCTGCAGCAGCGAGACACCGAGCCAGCGGCCCGGCGCGGGGCCGGTCACCGCCCCGCGGGCGACCGCGAGCAGGCTGCCGTCCTCGTCCTGCACGGAGGCGAAGACCACCTCCGGTACGGCGGTGAGAATGTGCCGCGCGGCGGCGGGCAGCTCGCCCTTGTGCTCCGAGACCATGGCCAGCCAGGCATCCGTGGGGGAGTCGGCGAGCTCCACCGGCGGCAGGTCACGCCGGGCCGCGATGTCGGTGACCAGCGACTGCACCGCGCCGGTCTGCACGAGTGTCAACGGCCGCGCGGTCCAGCCGCGGGCGTCGAGGGCGGCGTTGACCGGGGCGGCCAGCGGCATCGGCGTGTTGATCAGGGCCTGCTGACCCTTGGCGGCATACCACTGCTCGACGGCGTCGATGGCGGCCTCAAGCGTGCGGTCCGGGTCGCCGACGGCGAGCGCCGCGTTGGCCCGGCCGGTCCAGTTTTCCGCCGCGCGCAGGATCCAGCCGCCGAGGCGGGCCTGGGTCGGCGCCGGCCAGGCGTCGTTCGCCGCCAGCTCGAGGGCGATCACGTCGGCCGCGGGGGGACGGCGGGCGGCCGGCACCCGCTTGGCGCGGTGCACCTCTCGCAGCGGCACGCGCAGGGGGCCCTTGGCCGTGACGAGAGTGAGCTCCGTCTCGGTCAGCTCGACCAGCTCGCCCAGCGCGTCCGTAAAAATTGGGCGATCCTGAGAAACGCCTACAATTCGGCGAACGACAACCCGGTGTCCCACATCCTGCCGTCGGAGCACGTGCCACCTCCTCCCGGCGAGATACTAGGCTCTGCCCGTATCGCTGCGGTGTCCCGCGGCGTGGCTCTGGAAGGGAAAGACCGTGACCTACATCATCGCTGAGCCCTGCGTCGATGTGCTCGACAAGGCATGCATCGAAGAGTGCCCGGTCGACTGCATTTACGAGGGCAACCGGATGCTCTACATCCACCCCGATGAGTGTGTCGACTGCGGAGCCTGTGAGCCGGTCTGCCCGGTGGAGGCCATCTTCTACGAGGATGACGTCCCGGAGCAGTGGAAGGATTACACCAACGCGAACTACGAGTTCTTCGAGGACCTCGGTTCGCCCGGCGGCGCCTCCAAGGTCGGCAAGATCGACAAAGACACCCCGTTCGTGACGGCGCAGCCGCCGCGCGGGGACGCGCACTGACCGTGCTGTCGGCCTCGCTGCCCGATTTCCCCTGGGACCTGCTGCAGCCCGCCAAGCGGGTCGCGGCGGCGCACCCGGACGGCATCGTGGACCTGTCGATCGGCACGCCCGTCGACCCGGTCCCGGCGCTGATCCAGGCGGCGCTGGCCGAGGCGGCCGACGCGCCCGGCTATCCGCTCACGGCCGGCACGCCGGCGCTGCGTGCGGCGATCTCCGGCTGGCTGGCGCGTAACTGCGACGCGTCCGGCACCCTCGGCGTGCTGCCGACCATCGGCTCCAAGGAGCTGGTGGCCTGGCTGCCGACGCTGCTGGGGGTCGGGCGCGGCGACGTCGTGGTGATCCCGCGGGTCTGCTATCCGACGTACGAGGTCGGGGTGCGGCTGGCCGGTGCCGAGGTGGTCCGCTCCGACTCGCTGCTCGCGCTGGGCCCCGACCCCCGGGTCAAGCTCGTCTGGATCAACTCGCCGTCGAATCCGACCGGCCGCGTGCTCCCGGTCGATCACCTGCGCAAGGTGGTCGACTGGGCGCGCGAGCGCGGCGCGATCGTGGTCAGCGACGAGTGCTACCTGACGCTGGGCTGGGACGAGACGCCGGTGTCGGTGCTCTCGGACGCGGTCTGCGGCGGCGACTACACCGGCGTCATCTCGGTGCACTCGCTGTCCAAGCGGTCCAACCTGGCCGGCTACCGGGCCGGCTTCCTCGGCGGCGACCCGGCGCTGATCGCCGAGCTGCTGGCGGTCCGCAAGCACGCCGGCATGATCGTGCCCGCCCCCGTGCAGGCGGCGATGGTGGCCGCGCTCGGCGACGAGACGCACGTGACGGCCCAGCGGGTGCTGTATGCGGCCCGCCGGGAGTCGCTGCGGGAAGCGCTGGGAAAGGCCGGGTTCGCCATCGAGCACTCGACCGCCGGGCTCTACCTCTGGTCGACCCGCGACGAGGATTGCTGGACGACAGTGGACTGGCTCGCGCAGCGCGGCATCCTGGCGGCGCCCGGCGCGTTCTACGGCCCGACCGCGGCCCGGCACGTCCGAATCGCCCTGACCGCCACCGACGAACGCGTAGCCGCGGCGGTCGCCCGCCTCACCGCCTGACCGCCTCCCACCTGCGAAGATCGACAATTCTCGGGGTACCCGGACATCGCTCGGGGTCGCTACGCTCGGTGCGTAGTGACGACGCGGCTACGGGGAGGCTGTCGTGGGCGATCCAGGCATCAATGTGGAGACGGGCGGCCTGACCAGGTTCGCCAACGACGTCCGCGCTGACGTCGACTACGTCACAGAGCCGGCCGTGGGCCGAGCCACCATGCCGCTCGACAGCGTGCCCTTCGGGGCGCTGAACGCGAGCGGCGCCGTCCACGCCGCCAAGCAGCGGTACGCCCGCAGCCTGAGCGCGTCGACGCAGAACCTCAGCAACTTCCTGGCCGCCGCCCGGCTGCTCGCCGCCGCGGCGGAGAAGGTGGCCGCCGAGCTCGACGCCAGCGACGCCCGCTCGGCCGAGGGTGCCAAGCGGGTCGAGCAGGCCCTGTGGGCGGCCGCCGAGGAGGCCCGCCTCGCCCGGCTCGCCGCCGAGCAGGCCACCGACCCGCGTCCGGGTGGCAGGGCGGTGGCGATGTGAGCGAGCCGGTGCTGAGCAGCAGCTGGTGCACGGCCTGGGGGTCGTACAACACGCCCCGGCTGTGGGCGATGGTCAAGGACGAGGACGACCCGGAGGCCTGGCGTCAGGTCGCCGCCTGGGGCGCGATCTCGGGCGCTGTGAAAGACCAGCGGTCCCTGCTGCTCAAGGCCCGCGAGGCGCTGGTGGCCGCGTGGCCGCCTGAGCAGAACAAGTCGTCGGAGGCCTTCGTCCGTGAGGTCGACGAGCTGATCGGCCGGATGGACGCGGCCAGGTCGGAGGCCGACGACACGTCGACCGGGCTGGCGAACATCCTCGAGGCGCTGCGCCAGGCGAAGAACAACATCCGCCCGCTCTGGGAGCAGTACAAGGAGAAGAGCGACGACCTGGTCCCGGCGTGGTGGGACAACGCCGAGGACGAGCTGGACAAGCAGGCCCAGGCGCACATGAGCACGGCCGAGCAGATCGTGCAGGACAACGTCGCCCGGCTGCGGGTCCCCGATCCGTACGCCCTGGAGCCGGCGGACCCGCACTTCCAGCCGGCACCGCTGACGGACGACGGCGGCCCGGGCAGCGGGTCGCCGGGTGCCGCGGGCGTGGGCGGCTCGGCCGGTGGACGCGCCGGCGGCGGGGTGACCGTGCCGGTGCCGCACGATCCGGTCCCGCCGCTGCCCGGCCAGGGGCCGATCGTCCCTTCCGGAGCCGATTCCGGTGGCGGCCCTGCGGGTGCCGGCCCCGGCGTGGGTAGCGGTCCCGGTCTTGCCGGGGTCATCAACCCGCCGGTGGCCACCCCGCCGCCGGCTACCTCGCCGCCCGGCGGCGGTGCGTTTCCTTCCGGTGGCGGCGGGCCGGGCGTCGTGCCTCCGAAAGTCGGTCCTGGCGTCGGCGGCACCGGCCCGGTTGGGACGGGTGGGTCACGGCGGGGTGGTTCCGGCGGCTCGGGTGGCATCAGTACGGACGGAGTTGAGCCTGGGCCGCGTGGCACCGGCGGCGGCACCGGCGGCGGTGGAACGAGCGGTCTCGGTGCCGGCGGTCTCGGCGGTCTCGGCCGGGGCGCGCGACCGGGTGCCCGCCCGGCGGCCTCGGGCCGCGGGGCGCTGCCCTCCGGCGCGGTCATCGGCGAGACGGTTGCCGGCGAGGGCCGTGGCGGCGCCGGTGGTGCCGGACGTGGTGCCGGTGGTGCAGGTGCAGGTGCCGGCGGCGGTGCAGGTGCTGGTGGTGCCGGACGTGGCGGCGCAGGGGTGGGCGGCGTCGGTGGCGCTGCCGGTCGTGGCGCCGGCGCGCGTGGCGGCACGGCCCGGGACGGTGCTGTCAGGGGCGGTACTGCCCGGGGCACGTCGGGCCGCGGCGCCGAGCCGATCCGGCCACCCCGGCCGTCCTGGCTGCCGGACGAGCCTGTCGGCGCGGCTCGCACGGCTGGGCTCCCGGGCGTGCCGGGTGGCGGTCGTGGCGGTCGTGGCCGGGGTGCCGGCGAGCAGTGGACGTTCGACCCGGACAACCCGTGGGAGGTCGCGGCGGGAGTGGATCCGGTGATCGAGCCCGGGCCGGACACCGCCCGGCACGACCCGGGCCCGAACGTCATCGGGCGGCACGAGTGACCCTGGCAGCGCAGGGGGCCCCTCCCGGCCAGCTCCGGTCTGCGGTGGGTGGGCCCGGCGGTCCGGACCGGTCTGTGGCGGGGGTGGGCGGTTTGCTCCGGTCCGTGGTGGGTGGGCCCGCTGGTCAGTGCCCTCCAGCCGTCGGGATGGCCGGGGGCTTGTTTTCGGCAATCGGCGGGTCGCTCGGCGGTCAATTCCGGTTGTTGCGGGGAAGAAAGGGCCGGAAAGAAGCCATTCGTGGCTTTCTCGCCGCTGTCGTCGCTCTTGCCGTCGTGCTCGGATCTGCCGCACCGGCGCGGGCCGACAGCATCCGGGACAGTCAGTGGTTCCTGGCGCCGCTCAAGGTCGCGCAGGCTCAGGAGATCAGCAAGGGCGCCGGCGTCGTCGTCGCGGTGCTCGACACCGGGGTGGACGCCCGCCACCAGGATCTGGGCGGGGCTGTTCTGGCCGGTCGTCAGGTCGTGCGGAACGAGCCGGCCGGCAACCTCGACACCGTCGGGCACGGCACCGGGATGGCCGGCATCATCGCCGGGCGTGGGCACGGCGCCGGCCGGGGAGTGCTGGGCATCGCCCCGCAGGCGAAGATCATGCCGATCACGCCGGCCGACGACACGTTCTTCGTCGGGCAGGGCATCCGCTGGGCCGCCGGGCACGGCGCCAAGGTGATCGTGCTGGCGTTCGGGATCGACGACGGGGAGGGCCTGCGGGCGGCGGTCAGCGCGGCGGCCGCGGCCGATGTGGTCCTGGTCGGCACCTCCGGCAACAGCGGCGACAAGGGCAACGAGGTGGAGTTCCCCGGCGCGTACCCGCAGGTGCTCACCGTCGGCGCGGTGGACCGCGGGAACAAGGTGGCGACGTTCTCCAACCACGGGCCGCACGTGGACCTGGTGGCTCCCGGCGTCGACATCCCGGCGCCCGCCCCCGGCGACAAGTACGTGACCGGCACCGGGACCAGCGGCGCCGCCGGGATCGTCGCCGGTGCGGCGGCGCTGATCCGCGCGAAGTTTCCCGAGCTGCCGGCCGCCGAGGTGGTGCGGCGGCTCACCAGCACCGCGATCGATCGCGGCGACAAGGGCCGCGACGACTACTACGGCGCCGGTCAGCTTGACTTGCTGGCAGCGCTGACGGCCCCGCAGGTCGATCCGCCGGGCACCGCGCCGGCGCCGGACGTGCCCGGGACAGCCCCGGGCGCTGTGCCAACCCGCGGCGGAAAACAGAATGCAAACCCGGCCGATGAGGACGGTGGCATTCCGCCGCTCGCGTTCGTGGCCGCCGGGTTGGTATTGCTGCTGGGCGCTGGTGCGGCCGGGGCCGTCCTCCTCGCCCGGTCACGCCGCGCTGGCCGCTGAGCGACTGGCGGCACCCCGCCGCGCCCCGAAAGGTCCATCAAGCCGCTAGCGTCTGGGCATGGCCGAGCAACCGATGATCGTCGTCCGCGGTGCCGCGACCCGGGAGGTGCCGCCCGAGGTGGCGGTCTTCTCGGTGACCGCGTCCTCCCGCGACAAGGACAGGCAGACCGCGCTGACCCGGCTGACCGAGCGGGCCGCCGCGCTGCGTACCCATCTCGACGATTTTCCCGACGCGATCGAGCGGCGCGAGACCACCGGCATCCAGGTGCACCCGGAGCTCAAGCGGGGAGGCGAGCGGATCGCCGCCTACACCGGCAGCGTCACGACCACCGTGACGGTCACCGACTTCTCGGTGCTCGGTGAGCTGCTGTTGCGCCTGGCCAACCAGGATCAGACCACGGTCTCCGGGCCCTGGTGGCAGTTGCGGCCGGGCAGCCGGGCCGGCGCGGACGTGCGGCGGGCGGCCATCACCGACGCGCTCTCCCGGGCCCGAGAGTATGCCGAGGCCGTCGGTGCGCAGGTGGACCGGCTGGTCGAGATCGCCGACGAGGGCGCCGAGGGTGGCGTGCAGCCGATGATGCGGATGATGAAGTTCGACGCCGCGCCGGAGGAGGACCTCGTGCTTGAGGTCGACCCCCAGCAGCAGACCGTGCACGCCACGGTCCTGGTCCGCGTGACGATCACCGAGCCGACCGCCCTGAAGTAGCCGGGCCGGGTCAGCTCTTCGGCACCCAGTTCATCGTGTCGGGGTTGGCGCCGGTGCGGCCTCTCTCACCCCGGTCCAGGGCGGTGATGGTGCCCATCGCGCCGCCGTCGAGCTCGAAGTCGAAGATCTCGAAGTTCTCCCGTACCCGGTCGGTGGTGTTGGATTTCGGGAAGATGATGTCCCCGCGCTGAATGTGCCAGCGCAGCACCACCTGGGCCGGGGTCTTGCCGGCTTGGCCGGCGATCTCCACGATCGCCGGGTCGTCGAGCACCGCGCCCTGCGCGATCGGCGAGTACGCCTCGTTCGCGATCTCGTTGTCGGTGTTGTAGGCGCGCAGGTCGTCGTTGGTCAGGTACGGGTGGATCTCGATCTGGTTCACCGCTGGCCGGACCGTGGTCTCGGCGCGCAACCGGCCCAGGTGATGCTGGGTGAAGTTGGAGACGCCGATGGAGCGGGCCCGGCCGTCGCGGTAGAACTCCTCCAAGGTGCGCCAGGTCTGGCTGAAGTCGCCGTCGTAGCGACCCGGCAGCGGCCAGTGGATCAGGAAGAGGTCCACGTAGTCGCTGCCCAGGGCCTTGAGCGTGGCGTCGAACTCGCGCCGCGCGTCGTCCGGCAGGTGCGCGCCGTTGTTCAGCTTGCTGGTCAGGAAGAATTCGTCCCGGCCCAGGCCCGACGCGGCGACGGCGGCGCCGACGCCGTGCTCGTTGCCGTACATCTGGGCGGTGTCGATGTGCCGGTAGCCGATCTCGATCGCCGTCTCCACCGCCGCCTGGGTCTCGGCCGGCGGCACCTGGAAGACGCCGAAGCCGAGCTGGGGGATGGTACGGCCGTCGTTCAGAGTGATGTCTGGTACTGCGAAAGCCATGCTGCTCCTCGTGATCGTTCGAAATGCCGTGTGCTCAGGCTTACCCATGGGTCCGGTGCGATCCACCCGTTTCCCGGCGCGGGCCGCTGTGATGGGCGAGACTCGGCTGCATGCGTCGTCGCTTGCTGCTCCGGATCGCCAACGTGAACCCGGAGAGCGTGACGGCCCACTCCGACCGGGTGCTGTACAGCTCGATCGGCGTCTTCATCGTGCTGTATTTCGTCTACGCGACCGTGGGCGGCGCCGCCTTCGTCGACGCCAGCTCCAACTACACCCATCCCTGGTGGCAGTGGCTGGTCGGGCCGCTGGTCGCGACCGGCGTGGTGGCGTACGACCGGGCGGTGGTCGGCCGGGTGGCCATCAACTACGAGCGCCTGGACTCGCCGGACCCCAAGGACCTGCTGCGCCGCCCCACCTTCGGCCTGTACGCGGGCCGGATCACGCTGGCCCTGCTGTTCGCCGTGATCATCACCGAGCCGCTGATGCTGGCGCGGTACCAGGGCGAGATCGACAACCGGCTCAACGACGTGCACAACCAGCAGATCAGCGTGGTCGAGGTGAGCGGGGCGATCGCCGCGTACGATGCCCGGCTGCAGGTGCTGAAGAAGCAGACGGCGGCCGAGGACCGGGCGGTGCAGGCGCTGAACACCCGGGCCGCGGAGAAGCGCCGCGACGCCCGCAAGCTCTACCAGCAGGCCATCGCGGATTCGGAGGGCGACGGCGTCTCGCGCAAGGCGGGCTGCCCGGACGGCGGCTACTGCGACACCCTGGTGAAGCGGTCCCGGAGCCTGGACGATCAGGCGGCCCGGCTGGACGCGCAGGCCGGGCGCCTGCAGGACACCCAGAAGGCCGCGCGGACCGCGCGCGCCGTCGAATCGGCGGACCTCACGGACAAGATCGCCGAGCAGCGTACGGCCAACGCGGAGGCGATCCGGGCGGACGCCGGCTTCGGTGCCCGCACCAAGGCCATGTGGTACCTGGTGACCAGCGACTTCTGGGGCATCGGCGTCTTCTACCTGGGCATCGCACTGCTGCTGGTCGCCCTGGACTGCGCCGCGGTCGGGCTCAAGTTCGTCTCGCACGGCAACGCGTACGAGCGCGAGGAGGCCCGCCAGGCGCGCGGCCACGAGCACGAGGCGGCGATCGGCTACGAGCAGGGCCTCAAGGACATCCGCCGGTATGCGGAGGCGACCTCCCGGGTGATGGCCGAGGGCATCGGCAAGGCCTCCCTGGACCAGCAGCTCAACGACGTGGCGATCGAACGCGCCCGTGCCCACCTCTTCGAGACGGTCACCGGAAGCTCGCTGCCGCCCCTGCCCCCGGTGCCGTTGATCGAGCGGCACCCGGCCGCGCCGCGCACGTTGCGCAACGTTGACCGGCTACGCGCGTAGTGCAAGTCGCGGATCGGCGCTACCATTTCACTCCGGCGTACCGCCCGCCCACGCTCTGTTACCGGCGGTGCGCCGACCGGGCCTTGGCCCGGGTGGTCATCAGGTGCGGCGGAGGCGGCGGGTCACCGTCGCCGCCGCCGTGACCAGCGGCCCCCGGTCAGCTGATCCCAGCCACCCCGTTCACCAGCACCGGAACGGTGAAGACCGCGCCCGCGCAGGCCGGGCCGGAGGTCTCGGCCATCGCCAGCCCGTCCGGCACGGTGAAGGCTCTCACGTCGTTGCGTTCCACCTTCCACTTCACCGCGACCGACTGCGACCTGACCACCACACCGTGGTCCACGCAGCCGTGCTCCCGGTGCTCGTCGTCGGCCACGACGTTGCCCGCGCCCGGTGACACCGAGGTGATCCGGATCGGGAAGTTGTTGTCGTTGGTCACCGTCACCGTCAGGTCGCCGGTGCTGCCCGGGGTGAGCGGTTTGTTTAGATTCGACCGGCCGCGCAGGTTCATCTCGACGACGGCGCCGGCGTGCTCCCGGCCGGTCTCCGAGCCGGTGATGTGCCAGTAGGCCCAGACCGCGCCGGCATTGACGAGCACGGCGGCGACGGCGGCCGCGGTGAGAATCGACCGGGTACGCGTGTTCAACCGGCCCGGAAAGCCGCGCCGCGGGTCGACGCCGGTGGGTTCCTTGCCGGCCAGATCGTCGGGGAGGGCCAGGCCGTCGCCGGGGCCCGCCTTTTCCTCGCCGTCGAAGCTTTTCGGCGGCCCGGGGCGGCCGCCGCCCAACCCGCCATCGCCCGTCGGGCCTCCGTCGCGGCGGCTGAGCATGTCGCGCCGGGTCAGCCCATCGCGGTTCACGGCCTTACCCGGACGGCGCCGAACCTGCGAAGAGCGGTCGTCGGAGCGCCGGCGAACCGGCTGCTGAGCTTGCGCATTCGGAGCATCCTCCTGCGATGGTGCGAGGGGTGAATCGGTGCGTGGGTGTGCGATTACACGTTCCCGGAAAAGCGGGCCCGCCGTGATCGGTGATCCGTCCGCCGTTCCCGGCGCATAAATCGGGCAGGAGAGTCTGTCCGGCTTAACCCGCAGGGGGTACGCGGAAACGTGAAACCACCCCGGAGTGGGACTCACGTCAGCGGCCGCCGACGTGCCACTCAGGAAGGACGCCCGATAGCACCGGAGCCCCGGCATATCAAACCGGCGACCGTCATTGTCCACGCCCGGCCGGCAGCTCTTGAGCGCCGTTCACAAACGCACGTGGCCCCCGCCGCCATGGAGGACGTCGAGGGTCACGGGAACTAATTCGTGCCGAGCGGTTGAGTTGTCGAATTCCCTCCGGAAGCGGAGCTGCCGCCGTCGGGAGCGGCCGAGGACGACGTGCTCGGTTCGGGGGCGACCGTCGGCGCGGGCTCCCCGGCCGGTTTCGGGTCCGGAGCATCGGGAACGTCGTCAGCGGGCTCGGAACCTCGGCTCGCGGTTGCCGACGGGGTGGACGCGATCTTGGAGCTCGGGGCGGGCCGGGCAACTGCGGTGACTTCGTTCTGCTGTGCCGAAAGAGTCTTCGGACCTGGGACGACGACCGCATTACTCGGCTTGCTGTCCTCGCCTATCCAATAGGTGCCCATGGTGGCATGGACGATGTAGGTCAGCGTGCCGCCGGCGGGCGCGCCGGCGTCGCGGCACGACTTTCCGGTGGTCCTGCACACCTCTTCGCGCGCTGAGCCCTGGATCCGGATCACGACGTACCGGTCGACGGGTACGTCGGCCGAGAGCCGGACAGCGTCCCACTCGATCTTGGGGGATTTCCCCGAGATCTCGGCCCGCGGTGGTTCCATCGTGGGAACACGCCCCGATCGTGCGGTCGTGGCGGTGCTACTGCCGGCGGACCAGCCCGCCCACGCGGTGAGCCCACCGCCGGCGGCGACGGTGGCGACCACTCCGGCCGCGACGATCAAACCGCGGTATCGATGCCTCATCGGGCCGCCTTCGTCGCATCGCCGGTGAGAAGGATGTCGAACGTCGCGTCCTGACAGGCGTCGGCGACCGAGCGCGGCATGAAGATCGTCAGCGAGCCGGCGGTCTTGCGGCTCAGCGGCCGCACTAGGACCGGGAGCCGGCCGCGGTAGTCCTTGATCGTCAGATTCGACGCCACCGGCCGGCATCCCGCCTTGGAGGTGGCGGTGAGCCGCCCGCGCACCCGGTTGATCCGCAGCGCGGCGGTCGACGGGTTGGCGAAGGTCAGCTCGATCTTCCTGGTCGCGCCGGGGAAGAGGTCCTTCGGCGTGGTCCCGCTGATGGCGAACGCATAGTGCCCGGAGCCGCGTGGCCCCTCACCCGACATCGTCAGCACCGTCTCCTGCGCCGAGACACCGGTGGGCCGCTCGGCGTTGCCGAGCGCCACCGCGCATCCCACAACGGTTGCGACCGTGACCAAGATCCGCCACCGATACACAGGTCTGCTGCCTTTCTGAAGGTGATGACAAGCGTGGCCTCAGGCACTTCGACCGGCCGTAATTGGCACATGAAGGTGGGGCGAAGCCCCGTTAGCTGGTGGCGGCGACGGTCACCGAGAAGCCGAACGCCTGGCCCTGGCACACGTTGGCCGGGTCGTCGATCAGCTTCAGCGACTTGGCGAAGGTGTAGGTCTTCACCGCATCGGGGGCAAGGTCGAGACTTCCCGGCAGCACGGCCTTCTCCACCTGCTGAATGTTGCTGGCGCAGGTGGGTTCCGGCTTCGAGCTGAAGTCGCCATACGTGATGGTCTTGATGGTCACCGGGAACTTGTTCTCGTTCTTGACCGTGAACGTCACGTCGCTCTTGCTGCCGGGAAACAGGTCATCGACGACCGGCTCGCCCGTCACTTTGAGCGGTACCACGGTTCCAGCCTTCGCCTTGGCGCTGCCTGTGCCGGTGATCGACCAGGCTGCCCATGCTGCGCCGGTGGCCCCGACGGCGACGACTGCGGCGACCGCGACGGCAGCGGAACGCTTGGTGATCTTGCGCATGGGTGGTTCCTCCTGGAACGGTTGGCGACGTTCGATGTGCTCGTTGATTGGTGTGGCGCCGAGCCGGTGGCGTTCCGGCGCTGCGACAAAGATGGCTCATTCGGGGCAGCCGGGCGATAGTGCTTCCGTTTGTCCTATCCGATACGGCGATACCGCCCGTTCCCGCCGACCGGGCTAATCCCAACGGCTGACCGCAACGTGCAGGATCGAGGCGCTCAAGTATCTTCTTCGCCGGGGGCTACGGCCGCTACCAGGTGCATCCCGCCGCTATCAGGACCGCCGCCCGATATCAAGTCGGGTAAGCGGTGCTGGCCCGCGAGAAGGGATTTCCGCGGCAAATTCTCGGTGCCTAGTAACGGGCCGCGACACGCGATTTCCGAGGGCTTGTTCCTAACGGATTAGGCTGAACGGCAGCGTCGTCCCCTGAAAGAGTCTTCTGTCAGATGCTTCTGTCAGCTGGGAGCGCCGGTCGCCCTGGGGTGGGCGCGGCCCGCCGCGGCGACAGGTTCGCGGGGCTCGGCGCGGCGGCGGCCGGGACGTTGAGTGTTGTCGCGGACATCACAGGCTGTGTGAGGTCGGCGCAGGCCCGGCCGCCGCGCGAAACTACTCTCCGCGGGCGCATGCGCAGGTCAATGCTGGTTTACGAGGCCGATTCAGTAGTGTTACGCGTCGAACCACTCGTTGCGCTCTGGTAAAACTCTGTCGTCGGCATTGACCACTGTGGCCCCCCACCCCCACCCTATGGCGGCGGTTCGGCGGCCCTGTCGTTGTTCAGCCGTCGATACCCGTGGATCGGTGATCCACAGCTAGTGAGCGGCAGGAGCAGGGAACTGGAAACCTCGGCAACACAGGATTTCGACGTGGTGGTGGTCGGCGGTGGCACGGCCGGCGCGGTCGTGGCGTCGCGGTTGTCGGCCGATCCCACGGTGCGGGTCTGTCTGGTCGAGGGCGGCCCGTCGGACGTCGGCGACGACCGGGTGCTGCGGCTCAAGAATTGGCTGAACCTGCTCGAGACCGAATTCGACTACGACTATCCGACCGTCGAGCAGCCCCGCGGCAACTCGCACATCCGGCATTCCCGGGCGAAGGTGCTGGGCGGGTGCTCGTCGCACAACACGATGATCAGTTTCCTGCCGCCGCCCCGGGATTTCGCCGACTGGGTGGCGGCCGGCGCGACCGGGTGGTCGTACGAGGAGATGCTGCCGTTGTGGCAGCGCCTGGCCGTCCAGATCCAGCCGGTCGTGAAGAAGGACCGCAACGCGCTGACCGAGGCGTTCGTCGCCTCCTGTCATACGGCGCTGGGTGTGCCGGTGGTGGAGGACTTCAACGCCGAGCCGTTCGCCGACGGCACCGGCTTCTTCCCGGTCGCCTATTACCCGGAGACGGGCGTTCGTTCCTCGTCGTCGGTGGCCTATCTGCACCCGCATCTGGACCGGCCGAACCTGACGGTCCTGACCGACACCTGGGCTTATCGTCTGGACATCGCCGATGGGCAGGTCACCGGGGTGCGGGTCCGGGACAAGGACGGCGCCGAGAGCATTCTGACGGCGGGCCACGAATATGTGCTGTCGGCCGGCGCCATCGACACGCCGCGGCTGCTGCTGCTCTCGGGGATCGGGCCTGCCGAGCAACTTCGCGGGCTGGGCATTCCCGTCGCCGTGGACCTGCCGGGGGTGGGTGAGCATCTGCTGGACCATCCAGAGTCGCTGATTCTCTGGGAGGCCGCGCGGCCGGTGCCGCCGGAGACCGCGATGGATTCCGACGCCGGCCTCTTCGTGCGCCGCGACGAGGGTGATCCGCGGCCGGATCTGATGTTCCACCTCTATCAGATACCGTTCACCACCAATACCGAGCGCCTCGGCTATGACGTGCCCGAGCACGGCTTCGGGATGACGCCGAACATCCCCCGCCCGCGCGGCTCGGGCCGGTTGTGGCTGACCAGCGCCGACCCGCGGGTGAAGCCGGCGCTGGACTTCGGCTACTTCACCGACCCCGACGGCTACGACGAGCAGACCATCGTCGATGGATTGCGGATCGCCCGGCAGGTCGCGGCGACCGAGCCGTTCAAGTCGTGGATCGCCCGGGAGATCGCGCCCGGGCCCGCGCTGCAGACCGACGAGGAGCTGTCGGCGTACGGGCGGGCCGCGCACCACACCGTCTATCATCCGGCCGGTACCTGCCGGATGGGCGCCGCCGCCGACCCCACCGCCGTGGTCGATCCGGAATTGCGTCTGCGTGGGCTGAGCAACGTACGGATCGCGGACGCGTCCATCTTCCCGACCATGACCTCGGTCAACCCGGTCGTAACCGTGCTGATGATCGGCGAACGTGCCGCCGACCTGATCGCGGGGACGTTGTCGTCCGACTGAGCCGATCGTTCCTTCGCCGCCACCCCGAGGACCTCACATGACGGACACCAGCGCATCCAGCCCACCACCGACCATCGCCGTCGACCGGCTGTGGAAGGTCTTCGGCCCGAAGGCCGGCAAGATCGTCGGTACCCCACTGGCCGACCTGTCGCGGGTGGAACTGCGGGCGAAGACCGGCTGCCTGGCCGCGGTGCGTGACGTGAGCTTCGAGGTGCGGCAGGGCGAGGTGTTCGTCGTGATGGGCCTGTCCGGCAGCGGCAAGTCGACGCTGGTGCGGTGCCTGACCCGGCTGATCGAGCCCACCAGCGGTGAGGTGCACATCAACGGCGAGCCGGTGCGGGCGATGAGCCCGAAACGGCTGCGGGAGCTGCGCCGGCACGGCGTGGCGATGGTGTTCCAGCACTTCGGTCTGTTGCCGCACCGCCAGGTGGTCGACAACATCGCCTACGGCCTGGAGATCCAGGGCATGAGCAAGACCGATCGGCACCGCCGCGCCGCCGAGGTGCTGTCCCTGGTCGGGCTCGACGGTCACGAACACCAGTACCCCGATCAGCTGTCCGGCGGCATGCAGCAGCGCGTCGGGCTGGCCCGCGCCCTGGCCACCGACCCGGCGGTGCTGCTGTTCGACGAGCCGTTCAGCGCGCTGGACCCGTTGATCCGCCGGGACATGCAGGCCGAGGTTCGCCGCCTGCACGCCGAGGTCGGCAAGACGTTGGTGTTCATCACTCACGACCTGGCCGAGGCCCTCAGCCTCGGCGACCGGATCGCGGTCATGCGCGACGGCGCCCTGGTGCAGGTCGGCACCCCGGAGGAGCTGGTCGGCGCCCCGGCGGACGACTATGTGGCCGACTTCGTCCGCGAGGTGCCCCGCGCCGATGTGCTGACCCTGCGCTGGATCGTGCGCGCGGCCGAGCCCGGCGAGGTACTGGAGGACCAGCCGTTACCGGCCGGCACGGTCATCCGGGACACCGTCGAGCGGGTGCTGCGCGCGGCGCATCCCATCGCGGTCTTCGACGGTGACGAGCGGATCGGTGTCGTCGACGCCGAGCGACTGCTGCCGGCCCTGATCGGCCATCGGCCCCCGGTGCCGGCATGAGCACCACCGTCACCGACATAGCCGCCCCGGTCGGAGCGACCGGTCCCGGCGAGGACGCGCCCGGGCCCGGGCCGCGCCGGTCGCCGTCGCGGCGGCGCCTGGCGATCCTGCTGCTCGCACTGGCCACGGCCGGGGTGTATCTGGCCGTGCGAACCTCGGCACCCGCCGACGGCGACAACGCTTGGGCGTTCCGGTTCTTCGGCGATCTGCGGGACTGGGTCGACAACCACCGCGACACCAGCCCGCTGTTCCTCTACGGCTTCAACTACCTGCGCCTCGGCGTCGACATGCTGGTCGACACGGTGCACAGCGCGCTGTACGGGCTGGGCTGGGCCGGCCTCGTGGCGGCCGCCGGTGCGGTCGCCGCGGTCGCCGCCGGCTGGCGGGTCGCGCTGCTGGCGATGGCCGGCTTCCTCAGCTTCGGCGTGCTTGGCCTGTGGGACGAGAGTGTCGACACGCTGGTCCTGACGCTGTCCGCCGTGCTGCTCGCGGTGCTGATCGGCATCCCGCTCGGCGTGCTCGCCGCCCGGGTGCCGACGATCGGTGCGGTGCTGCGCCCGGTGCTCGACGTCATGCAGATCATGCCGACCTTCGCCTACCTGGCCCCGATGACGCTGCTCTTCCTGATCGGCTCGCCCGCCGCCACCATCGCCACGCTGATCTACGCGATCCCGCCGGCGATCCGGATCACCGAGCTCGCCATCAGCGAGGTCCCGAAATCCACGGTGGAGGCTGCCACCGCGCTCGGCTCGACCCGCTGGCAGTTGCTCGCCAAGGTCCGGCTGCCGCTGGCCCGGCCCACCATCATGCTGGCCGTCAACCAGGCGATCATGATGGCGCTGTCGATGGTGGTGGTCACCGCGCTGATCGACGCGCCCGGCCTGGGCCAGACCATCGTGCAGGCCCTGGAACGGGTCAACGTCGGCGCGGCGTTCGACGCCGGGCTGGCGATCGTCGTGCTGGCCGTCGTCCTCGACCGGATCACCACCCACGCGGCGCTCCGGGCCGCGCCGACCACCCATCGATCCGTCCGGCTGCGGGCCGCCGTTCCGCTCGCGGCGCTGGTCGCCGTCGTGGTGGTGACCGTGCTGGGCCGGATGTCGTCGTGGGGCACCGAGTTCCCGGCCGGCTGGCGGGCCTCGTTCGCCGCGCCGGTCAACGAGCTGACCAAGTGGGTCGAGTTCCACTGGTACGACGCCACCGAGGCGTTGAAGAACGGCATCAGCGCCGGCCTGCTCGACCCCATTGAGACCGTGCTGACCACGACACCGTGGTGGCTCTTCCTGCTGGCCGTGCTGATCTTCGGCACGCTGAGCAGCGGGCCGCGGGCCGCCGCGGTCGCCGGGCTCGCCGTGGCCGGGCTGGCGGGGCTGGGCCTGTGGCAGCACACCATGCAGACGCTGGCCACCGTGCTGGTCGCGACCGTCGCCACGATGCTGTTCGGGTTGCTGCTGGGCGTGCTCGGCGCGCGCCACGACCGATTCGCCCGGGTGCTGCGTCCGGTGCTGGACGCGGCGCAGACGATGCCGTCGTTCGTGTATCTGCTGCCGGCGGTGGCCTTGTTCGGCGCGTCGCGGTTCACCGCGATCGTGGCGGCGGTGATCTATGCGGTGCCGCCCGTGGTGCGCCTCGTCGAGCGGGGATTGCGGGACGTGCCGCCGACGGTGGTGGAGGCGGCGGAGTCGGCCGGTTCGACGCCGCGGCAGTTGCTGTGGAAGGTGCAGTTGCCGATGGCTCGCCGGGGTCTGCTGCTGGCGGCGAACCAGGGCATCGTGATGGTGCTGGCGATGGTCGTGGTCGGCGGCCTGGTCGGCGCCGGCGCGCTGGGCTATGACGTGGTCGCCGGGTTCGCCCAGCGTGAGGACTTCGGCAAGGGCCTGGCGGCGGGTTTCGCGATCGTACTGCTCGGCGTCCTGCTCGACCGGCTCACCCAGGGCGCGGGCCGGCGCGCCGACAACGAGCGCCTGCGAAAGCCGGCGACCTGAGTTCCGCACTCCCCTCTGCCGCCGCCCGGCGGCAAGCACCATCCGGAAGGAAATCCTTGATGAGACACGCACAGTTGTTCCGGCTCACCGCCGTGGCCGCGGCGCTGAGCCTGGCGGTGGCCGGTTGTGGTGGCGCGAAATCCGATGCCGGCAGCGATAAACCGGCGGCGGGTTCGAAGGGCACGGTGAAGCTCGCCATCAACCCGTGGGTGGGTTACGAGGCGAACGCCGCCGTGGTCGGCTACCTGCTGGAGAAGAAGCTCGGTTACACCGTCGACAAGAAGAACCTCAAGGAGGAGATCTCCTGGCAGGGCTTCGAGACCGGCGAGGTCGACGTCGTCCTGGAGAACTGGGGCCACGACGACCTGAAGAAGACCTACATCACCGACAAGAAGGTCGCGGTCGAGGTCGGGCCCACCGGTAACAAGGGCACGATCGGGTGGTACGTGCCACAGTGGATGGCCGACAAGTACCCCGACATCACCGACGGTGCGAACCTGAACAAGTACGCGAATCTGTTCAAGACCTCCGAGTCCGGTGCGCAGGGCCAGTTGCTGGACGGTGACCCGTCGTTCGTCACCAACGACGCCGCCCTGGTGGCAAACCTGAAACTTAACTACAAGGTCGTGTACTCCGGCAGTGAGGCCGCCATCATCAAGGCGGCGCAGCAGGCCACCGCGCAGACCAAGCCGCTGCTGTTCTACTTCTACGAGCCGCAGTGGCTGTTCGCCAAGGAGAAGTACGCCCGGGTGAAGCTGCCCGCGTACACGGCCGGGTGTGACGCCGACCCGAAGAAGGTCGCCTGCGACTACCCCGACTATGTTCTGGACAAGATTGCCAGCAAGAAGTTCGCCGACAGCGGCGGCGCCGCGTACCAGTTGGTGAAGAACTTCCAGTGGACCAATGAGGACCAGAACCTGGTCTCGGACTACATCACCAACCAGGGCATGACCGCCGAGGCCGCCGGCGAGAAGTGGGTCAACGAACACGAAGCCACCTGGAAGCCTTGGATCCCCGCCACCAGCTGACAGACGAGCTGTCCGATGGGTGTCGCGAGTGCTGTGCTCTGCTCACTCGCGACGCCCCCTGGACAATTGAAATCTGATTGCAACCTTTGTGCGGGACCCTTATGCCCTTCAATAATGATCCGATCTACCCACCGGTCCAGAAGCTGATCTTGATGCACCTTGGAATCCCCGTTCAGCGGCAGACAGAAACAGCCGCCACCCGACGAAGGAGAGATCGCGTGTCCGCACGGAGTTGTCCGGTCGTAGACCCGATCGCCATCGGCAGACGGTCTGGACCCGGCCGCACTGCCGGCCGCGTCGCTCCAGGGGCGGTACGTCCGTGAAGATCCCCCGTCCGCGTCAGGCCCACCACGACGCCGATACCACAGACACCCCCGGTGCCGCTGCCCCCGCGACCGAGGCCACCGCACCCGCACCGGGAGCCGGCGGCAGCTCGATCCGCCGACGCGTCGTCCGTACGCTGACGCTGCCCGTCGTCGCGGTCCTCGTGCTGCTGGGCGTCATCACGGTCACCGAGGTCGGCAACTACCGCACGGCTGCCGCCTCCGCGCGCGCCGTCACCCTCGTCCTCGCGGTCCAGGACCTCGTGCAGGAACTGCAGACCGAGCGTGGTCTCACCGCCGGCCTGCTCGGCGGCAACGTCGGCTTCCGCGCCGAGCTCGCCCCGGCCCGCAAGCGGGTCGACGCCCAGCGGGCCAAGGTGGAGGACCTGATCTCCTCCGGCGGCGTCGCCCAGGACCGCGTCGCCACCGCGGTCAGCGAGCTGGACGGCCTGGCCGGCGTTCGCGCCGGCACCGACGCCGGAGCCGCCGACCGCGCACCGACCTTCACCTTCTACACCGGTCGCATCGCCGAGCTGAGCAGCGTCGACTATGGCCTGGACAGCTCCGCCGACCCGGCCCTGCGGCGCGGTGTCGCCGCGCTGGAAGCCCTCGGCGACGCCAAGGAGAGCACCGCGCAGGAGCGGGCGTTCCTCAACGGCGTGTTCTCGGCCAGCGGCTTCAACCGCGGCGAGTTCCTGCAGTTCGCCACGATGCGCTCGGCGAAGGACGCGGCGCTCGCGTCGTTCACCCGCTACGCGGACGACACCCAGCGCAAGGCCAAGGACTACGTGCTGGGCACCGGCGCCGCGCAGACCGCCAGCTACTTCGAAAACGTGGCGCTCAACGCCGGCGACGGCCGCAACCTGCAGGTCAACCCGCAGTCCTGGTGGTCGGCCCTGACCACGGTGCTGGACGACATGCTGCGGTTGCAGCAGCACGTCGGCTCCGTCATCCAGGCCCGGGCCGCCGTCCTGCAGGACGCCGCCACCCGGCGGATGGGTCTGCTGGTCGGCGCCGTGATCATCTGCTTCATCGGCTCGGTTTACCTGGCCACGGTGGCGTCGCGCTCGATCGCCGCGCCGCTGGCCACCCTGGCCGACGAGGCCAACCGGCTGGCCGGCGAGCGGCTGCCTGAGGCGGTCCGCAAGGCGATCAGCGGTGATGACGACGCTCCACCGCTGACCGTCCTCGTGCCGGCCGGCGCCAGCGACGAGGTCCGGCGGGTCGCCGACGCGCTTGACCGGGTGCAGGCCACCGCCTACTCCCTGGCCACCGAGCAGGCGATGCTGCGGCGCAGCACCACCGAGTCGCTGGCCAACCTCGGCCGCCGCAACCAGAACCTGCTGCGCCGCCAGCTCGGCTTCATCACCAGCCTGGAGCGCGAGGAGTCCGACCCGACCGGGCTGGCGAACCTCTTCGAGCTCGACCACCTGGCCACCCGCATGCGCCGTAACGCGGAGAGCCTGCTGGTCCTCGTCGGCGCGGCCAGCCCTCGGCAGTGGTCGGACCCGCTGCCGATCGCCGACGTCATCCGCGCCGCGGTGTCCGAGGTCGAGGAGTACCGCCGCGTCGCCCTGCGCCGGGTCGACGACGCGCTGGTGGCCGGTGCGGTCGTCAGCGGCGTCGCGCACATGCTCGCCGAGCTGGTCGAGAACGGCCTGGCCTTCTCGCCGCCAGACGCGGACGTGGAGATCCAGGGTCGCCGGATCGGCGACAGCTACCTGATCGCCATCACCGACCAGGGCATCGGGATGGGCCGTGCGGATCTCGAACTGGCCAATCAGCGGCTGCGCGGCGAGGGTGACTTCATCACCGCGCCGACCCGCTTCCTCGGCCACTACGTGGTCGGCCGGCTCGCCACCGACATGGACATCGACGTCCAGCTGGCCCCTTCGCCGGTGACCGGTGTGACGGCGCGGATCGTGCTGCCGCCGTCCATCGTGGCCGGTACACAGGCCGTGACCGGCTCGGGCGGCCGTCCGTCCCGGCCGGCCGACGAGGAACGGCTCCCGGTCGCGGATTCCCCGCGCGCTCTCGAAGCGTCCGACCCGGCGGCCACCCAGGTCCTCACCCTGCCGTCCGCCGAACAGCCGACGGCCCTGGACAGCCGCATCCGGCCCGGCACGATCGAGTACGTGACCGTGCCCGGCAGCCCAGCCGTCCGCCGCCAGCCGGCGGACTTCGAGCAGCCGGCCACGGCCGGCACGCCGACGGCCCGGTACGAGGACGCGATGACCACCTCGACGATGGGGATGGACATGTACTCATTCGCGCCACCACCCGACGAGTCCGAGCGCACGCCCAACGGTCTGAAGAAGCGGGCCCCGAAGGCCCGCAAGACCGCGAACTCCGGCCCGGGTAAGGCCGGCGGTACGGCCCCCACCCGTACCGCCGAACGCCCGGCGCCGGTCAGCGATTCGCCGGACGAGATCCGCGCCCGGCTCACCGCGTTCCGCAGCGGTATGCAGCGCGGCAGCACCGAGTCCACCGACCAGCTATGACCCTCGCCCCTGCCCATCCCCGCAACGAGGCCGAAAGAAGCTCCGATGAGCGTTGACACGTCTGCCGACCGGCACCAGTTCAACTGGCTGCTTGGCAACTTCGTCCACCAGACCGACGGGGTCCGCGACGCGGTCGCGGTATCCTCCGACGGCCTGCTGATCGCCAGCTCCGACGGTTTGAGCCGGGCCGAGGCCGACCATCTGGCGGCAATCGTGTCCAGCCTGGCCAGCGTCGCGCGGAGCGCCTCCCGCCGCTACGACTTCGACGGGCTGAAGCTCATCATGATCGAGATGCGGCGGGGCTTCCTGCTGGTCTCGGTCATCGCCGGCGGCAGCTGCCTGGGTGTCGTCGCGGGCGGCGACAGCGACGTGGGTCTCGTCGGCTACGAGATCTCCCTGCTGGCCGAGCGGTTCGGCGCCCTGCTCACCCCGGCGCTGATCTCCGAATCCCGCCAGTACCTGCCGCGATGAGCGAGCTTGCGAGCGAGTCAATGACTCTGCGCCCGACGTATGTCATCGCCGGAGCGCCAGCGGAGGCGATGGCATGAGCCATCGGGGGGAGTGGGGCCCGGACCCCCGCATGATCCCGTATGCCGAGCCGGCCATGCCGTCGTGGTCGGAGCCGTCGCCGGGGCCCGGGCCCGCGCACGCCGCACCGGAGCCGGGCGACGACCTGGTCGTCCGTCCGTTCATGCTGACCGGCGGCCGGACCCGCCCGCTGCACGACGGGCTGCGGATCGAGACCCTGCTGCACGCGGCCCCGGCCGCGCTGTCCGCCCCGCTGCGTTTCGAGTCGCGGCGCATCGTCGAGCTGTGCCAGGCGCCGATGTCCATCGCGGACCTGTCGGTGGCCCTGCGGGTGCCGCTCGGCGTGGTCCGGGTCATCGTCGCCGACCTGGTGACCGACGGCTACCTGCGGATCGAGGAGCAGCTCGGTGAGCTTCCCATCGCATTGATCGAAAGGATCAGGGATCGTGTTCGGGCGCTCTAGTGAGCCGGCGCCGCTGCCGCCGGTGGCTGTCAAGATCGTCATCAGCGGCGGCTTCGGCGTCGGCAAGACCACCTTCGTGGGTGCGATCTCCGAGATCGAGCCGCTGGTCACCGAGGCCGAGATGACCGAGCGGTCGATCGGCATCGACGACACCTCCGCGGTCGCGAACAAGACCACCACCACGGTGGCCCTCGACTTCGGCCGCATCACCCTCGATGACGCCCTGCTGCTCTACCTGTTCGGCACGCCCGGGCAGGACCGGTTCGCCTTCCTCTGGGACGACCTGGTCGACGGGGCGCTGGGCGCGATCGTGCTGCTGGACACCCGGCGCATCGAGGACTGCTTCCCGGCGATCGACTACTTCGAGGAACATGACATCCCGTTCCTCATCGGGGTCAACACCTTCGACCTGTCGCAGCGCTTCGACCTCGAAGAGGTCCGCGAGGCCCTGGGCATCGGCGACAACGTGCCGGTGCTGGAGTGCGACGCCCGCCGGCGGGAATCGGTGAAGAACCTCCTGGTGGCACTGACCGAGGAGGTCCTGACCAAGCGGCTGAGCCGGGAACGACCGGTGCCGACGTGGTGACCACCCGGACGACAGAGAAACGGAAAGCGATGCGAGCAAGCACCACCGTCACCCGTACGCTGCGGCGGGCGGTCGCCCTGGTGAGCGTGGTGACCCTGGCCGCCTGCGCGGATTCGTCCCAGGCGATCACGCCCCCGCCCGGGGTGCAGCCCACCCCGTGCGGCACCGTCTCGATCGCGGTCAACCCGTGGGTGGGGTATGCCGCCAACGTCGCGGTCGTCAGCTACCTGCTCAAGCAGGAGCTGGGCTGCACGGTGGTGGAGAAGGACCTCACCGAGGACGCCTCGTGGGAGGGCCTGGCCAGCGGCGAGGTCGACGCCATCCTGGAGAACTGGGGTCACGACGACCTCAAGAAGACCTACATCGACGACAAGAAGGTCGCGGTCGAGCAGGGCCTGACCGGCAACAAGGGCGTCATCGGCTGGTACGTGCCGCCGTGGATGGCCAAGGAGCACCCGGACATCCTGAAGTGGAAGAACCTCAACGACTACGCCGCCGAGTTCAAGACGAGCAAGTCCGGCGGCAAGGGTCAGCTGCTCGGCGGTGACCCGTCGTTCGTGACCAACGACGCCTCGCTGATCAAGAACCTGAAGCTCGACTTCTCGGTGGTCTACGCCGGCAGCGAGGACGCCCTCATCGCGGAGTTCCGGGAGGCGGAAGCGGACAAGAAGCCGCTGATCGGCTACTTCTACACCCCGCAGTGGCTGCTCTCCGAGATCAAGCTCGTGCACATCCCGCTGCCGATCTACAAGCCCGGCTGCGACGCCGACCCGAAGACCGTGGCCTGCGACTACCAGCCGTACGACCTTGACAAGATCGCGCGCAAGGCGTTCGTCGACTCGGGCAGCCCGGCGGCCGATCTGATCAAGAACTTCCGCTGGACCAACGACGACCAGAACGAGGTCGCCCGGGACATCACGGTCAAGAAGCTGTCGCGCGACGACGCCGCGAAGCGCTGGCTGGAAGCGAACCGCCCGACCTGGCAGGCGTGGTTGCCGGCCCGCTGACTAGTTACGCTTCCCGGCATGCAGCACCACGTTAATCCGGCGGGGCTACCGCCGACCAACGGGTACAGCCACGCCGTCTCGTTCACCGGCACCATGGTCGTGGTCTCCGGCCAGGTGCCGCTGGATGCCGACGGCCGGGTGGTCGGCGCCGACGACCCCCGGGCGCAGACCCGGCAGGTCTTCCACAATCTGCGGGGCGCGCTCGCCGCCGCCGGCACAGACCTGGCGCGCGTGGTGAAGCTGACCGTCTTCCTCACCAACATGGGCGATCTGGCCGACTTCCGGTCGGTCCGGGACGAGTTCATCGACCCGCTGCGCCCGCCGGCCAGCTCCCTGGTGCAGGTCAGCGGCCTGGTCCACCCGGCGTTCCGGGTCGAGATCGAGGCGCTCGCCGTCGCCGGCTGACCGGCGTCCGCAGCCGGGCGCGGGCGCCCGGCGCGCGGTGGGCTCTGCTTCCATGGTCGGATGGATCAGACGGCCCTGCTCGCGGCCGCCCGCTCGGGCGACGCCGACGCCTTCGGAAGGCTGGTCGGCGGGCACCGCGCCGAGTTGCTGGCGCACTGCTACCGGATGCTCGGCTCGCTGCACGACGCCGAGGACGCCCTGCAGGAGTCACTGGTGCGGGCCTGGCGCGGCCTGCCCGCCTTCCGCGCCGGCGCGCTGCGGCCGTGGCTCTACCGGATCGCCACCAATCGCTGCCTCACCCTGATCGAGCAGCGGGCCCGGCGTGAGCTGCCCGCCGACCTCAGCCCGGGCGCGCCGCTCACCGAGGTGGCCTGGCTGGAGCCGTTTCCGGACCGGCGGCTCGGGCCGGCGGCGACCGTGGAGCAACGGGAGGGCATCGGGCTCGCGTTCGTCGCGGCGCTGCAGCACCTCTCCGGGCCGCAGCGGGCCGCGTTGCTGCTGCGCGAGGTGCTCGGCTTCTCCGCCGCCGAGGTCGCCGCCCAGCTCGACACCACCGTGGCGGCGGTCAACAGCGGCCTGCAGCGCGCCCGCGCCGCCCTGGCCGAGCGACGACCCGCGCCCGGCGATCCGGTTCCGGCCGGCGCCGACAAGATCAAAGAGCTGGCCGACCGGTACGCGGCAGCGTGGGAGGCCGCGGACGTCGACACGATCGTGGCGCTACTGACGGACGGGGCCACGTACTCGATGCCGCCGCTGCCCGAGTGGTACCGCGGCCGGGCCGCCATCCGGGAATTCCTGCTGGCCGGCCCACTGCGGCACCGGTGGCGCCTGCGGCCGGCCGGCGCGAACGGGCAGCTCGCCTTCGGCACCTACCTGTGGGACGAGGACCGGAACGCCTACGTGTGGGCCGGGCTCGACGTGCTGCGGCTGGCCGGCCCGAGCATCGCCGAGGTGGTCTCGTTCCTCACCGACGGGCTGCAACGCGACTTCGATCTGCCCGCCGAAGTGCGATGAGTTTCCGCCGGGAGCCGGGTTGTAGGGGAAACGACCCGAGGCGAGAAGGAGACGGCACATGCTGCTCGACGGCAGAAACGCGATCATCTACGGCGGCGGCGGATCGATCGGCGGCGCGATCGCCCGGGCGTACGCGGCCCAGGGCGCCCGGGTCTTCCTCGCCGGCCGGACCCGCGCCACCCTCGCCGCCGTGGCCGGCCCGATCGGTGCGGAGATCGCCGAGGTCGACGCGCTGGACGCCCACGCGGTCGACGCGCACGCCGACGCCGTGGCCGCCACGGCGGGTGGCATCGACATCTCGGTCAACGTGATCGCCGACAACGACGTGCAGGGCACGGCCATGGTGGACATGCCGCTCGACGACTACCTGAGCCCGGTCGTCACCTCCGTACGCTCGAAGTTCCTGACCGCCCGGGCCGCCGCCCGGCACATGATGCCCCGGCGCTCCGGGGTGATCCTGACCTTCGGCGGCTCGGGCGACCCCACCGCGGCCCGCCGCTATCAACTTGGCGGCCTGCTGACCGGTTTCGAGGCGATCGAGGCGATGCGCCGCCAGCTCGCCGCCGAGCTGGGCCCGCACGGCATCCGGGTCGTCACCCTGCGGACCGGAGGCGTGCCGGAGGTGATCCCGGCCGGCTTCGCGGGCCGCGCCGCGATCGAGGCGGATCTGACGGCGCGGTCCCTGCTCGGCCGCACCGCGACCCTTGAGGACGTCGGCCACGTGGCGGTCTTCGCCGCCTCGGACTGGGCCCGCACGATCACCGGCGCCGCACTCAACATGACGTGCGGCGCCATCATCGACTAGGTCGCCTGCACCAGTGAGACCGCGAACAGGCCCGCCGGGTCGGTCCAGAAGTGCCGCAGGGCGAAGCGTGCCGCCGCCAACTCGGCCGCCAGGCCCTCCCGGCGGAACTTCGCCGAGATCTCGGTGCGCAGCTCCTCCCCGGCGGCGAAGTCCACGGTCAGGTCCAGGTCGCGGACGTACACGCGCTGCGCCGAGGTGGCCCGCAGCCGCATCTCGATCCACTCGTGGTCGGCGTCCCAGAGCGCGACGTGGGCGAAGGCGTCCACCTCGAAGTTCGCGCCGAGCCGGTGGTTGACCACGCGCAGCACGTTGCGGTTGAACTCGGCGGTGACCCCGGCCGCGTCGTCGTACGCGGGCACCACCACCGCCGGGTCCTTGACCAGGTCGGTGCCGAGCAGCAGCCACTCGCCGGGCTGGAGCACCGCCCGCAGCCGGGACAGGAACTCGGCGCGCTCGGCGGGGACCAGGTTGCCGATGGTGCCGCCGAGGAACGCGACCATCCGGCTGTCGCCGTCCGGGATGTGCGCCAGGTGCCGGGTCAGGTCGCCGACCACACCCCGTACGGACAGCCCGGGGTAGCGCACGGCGAGCCGGTCGACGGCCTCGCCCAGCGCGGAGGCCGACACGTCGAGCGGGACGAACGAGCCCAGCGTGCCGTGCGCGAGCAGCGCGTCGAGCAGCAGGACGGTCTTCTCCGACGAACCGGAGCCGAGCTCGACCAGGGTCTTGGCCTCGCTGATCCGGGCGATCTCGGCGGCGTGCTCGGTGAGGATCGCGCGTTCCGTCCGGGTCGGGTAGTACTCGGGCAGCCGGGTGATGTCCTCGAACAACTCGCTGCCCCGGGCGTCGTAGAACCACTTCGGTGGCAGCGACTTCGGCGTCGCGGTCAGCCCGGCGGCCACGTCGCCGCGCAGTGTACGGTCGAGGTCCTGATCGTCGAGATGGATCTCCAGCGCGCTCATGATCTCCCTAGGGCGGTGATGTCCAGACCGGACGGGGCGGCGACCAGCAGATGGCCGTCCGGCACGGCCTGCCAGGCCGGGCCGGGATCGATGGGTTCGGAGCTGACCAGCACGGATGCGGCGTCCGCGCGGACGGACAGGGCGTGGCCGGCCGTGCTGGCGACGATCTGCCGCCCGTCGGTCAGCAGCAGGTTGAGCCGGGAGCCGGGCGCGGCCGCCGAGACCTCCGTGACCGTCTCGGCCAGCGCCTTGGCGGCCGGCAGCCCGGCCCGCAGCCGGTCGCGGACCAGGGCCCAGAGCAGCGCCGAGTCGGTCGGGGCGTCGAGGGTGAGCAGGTCACGCAGCGGCAGCCGGGCGGCCGGCCCGGCCACCGAGTCGGGCCAGCCCTTGACGACCCCGTTGTGGCTGAACAACCACGGCCCCTCGGCGAACGGCGCCGCCGCGGTCTCGACCACCGGCATGCCGACCGTGGCCGAGCGGACCGCCGCGAGCACGCCACCCGAGCGGGTGTGCGCGGCGAGCGCCGGCAGCGCGGCGTCCGACCAGAGCGGTGCCGCGCTGCGGTAGCGCACCGGGTCGGCGCCGTCGCCCGGATACCAGGCCACGCCGAAGCCGTCGGCGTTGATGGTGCCGCCGCCGCGCATGTCCCGCGGCGCCCACGCCTGCTGCGCCAGGGCGTGCGGCGCGTCGAACAGCAGCCGCGCCAGCGATACGGGTGGACCCAGGTAGGCCAGATGGCGGCACATCAGCCGACGCCGGGCCCGGCGTCGCGGGCACAGCGGAAGCCGCTGAAGATCTGCCGCCGTACCGGGTGGTCCCAATTGCGGAAGGTGCCCCGGCAGGCGGCCCGGTCGGTGCCGAAGGAGCCACCCCGCAGCACCCGGTAGTCGCCGCCGAAGAACACCTGCGAATACTCCTCGTACGGGAACACGGCGAAGCCCGGGTAGGGGTGGAAGCCGGAGCTGGTCCATTCCCACACGTCGCCGATGAGCTGGTGCACGCCCAGCGGCGAGGCGCCGTCGGGGTAGGCGCCGACGGACGCGGGCGACAGGTGACGTTGGCCGAGGTTGGCGTGCCGGGGCTCCGGATCCTCATCGCCCCAGGGGAAACGCCGGGAACGCCCGGACACCGGGTCGAAGCGGGCGGCCTTCTCCCACTCCGCCTCGGTGGGCAGCCGGCGCCCGGCCCAGGCGGCGTACGCCTCCGCCTCGAAGAAGCAGACGTGCACCACCGGCTCGTCCGGCACGATCCGCTCGGTACGCCCGAAGGCCGTGGCCGCCCAGCCGTCGCCGTCCCGCCGCCAGTGCAGGGGCGCGGTCAGGCCGGCCTGCTGGCGGTGTGCCCAGCCCCGCTCGCTCCACCAGCGTGGATCGTCGTAGCCGCCCGCGGCGATGAAGTCCGCATACCGGCCGTTGGTCACCGGGGCGGCGTCGATGAAGTAGGCGGGCACGTGCACGGTGTGCGCGGGCCGCTCGTTGTCCAGCGCCCAGGCCTCGGTGTCGGTGCCCATCGCGAACGGGCCGCCCGGGATCAGCACCTCGCCGGAGACGCCCACCCGGGCCGGCGGCGGCGGATCGGCCGCCAGCACCGGCGCGCCGGCGCGCAACTGGTGGGTGGCCAGCATCGTCTCGTCGTGCTGCTGCTCGTGCTGCACGATCATGCCGAAGGCGAACCCGCCCGCGAGCAGCGGCCGGCTCTCGTCCAGCCGCACCCGGTCCAGCACGTCGAGGGCCTTGTCCCGGACCTGCCCGACGTAGGCGCGGGCCTCGGCCGGGCCGAGCAGCGGCAGGGCCGGGCGGTCGCCGCGCGGATGCTTGAACGCGTCGTAGAGCTCGTCGATGTCGCGGCGCACCGGCTCGCGGCCGCCGACGTCCCGGACGAGCCAGAGTTCTTCCTGGTTGCCGACGTGCGCCAGGTCCCAGACCAGCGGCGACATCAGCGGCGAGTGCTGCCGGACGAGATCGGCGTCGTCCACGGCGTCGGTCAGCAGGGCCGTGCGGGCGCGGGCGCGCTCCAGCTCGGCGGCGACGGCGAGGCGGAGATCCTGGGTCATTCGATTCCTTCCGTGGATATCCCCGCGTTCAGACGGGCAAGGAAGCGAAAACCCTGCGAAGCGGGGCAGGGTGAGCCGATCCGCTGCCCAGGCGGATATCTGTCTATCCGCATGCCATCGCGAGGTTCACTAGTCATGGGACTAGAGTGGTGGTCATGGGCAGGGCGGTGAAACGGGCGTTCAAGTTCCGCTTCTACCCCAGCGATACGCAGGCAGCTGAGTTGGCGCGTACGTTCGGGTGTGTCCGCAAGGTCTACAACCTTGCGCTTGCTGCCCGCACCGAGGCGTGGACGCTGCGGCAGGAGCGGGTGAACTACAACGTGACCTCGGTGATGCTGACCGAGTGGAAGAAGACCGCCGAGCTGGCGTTTCTGAACGAGGTTTCCTGCGTGCCGCTGCAACAGGGCCTGCGGCACCTGCAGGTGGCGTTCACCAACTTCTTCAACAAGCGGTCCCGCTACCCGAGGTTCAAGTCGAAGAAGCGCTCGCACCGGGCGGCCGAGTACACCCGCAGCGCGTTCCGCTACCGCGACGGCCGGCTCACCCTGGCGAAGATGACCGAACCGCTCGACATCGTCTGGTCCAGACCGCTGCCCGAGGGTGCCGCGCCGTCGACGGTGACGGTCTCGCAGGACGTGGCCGGACGCTGGTTCGTGTCCATGCTGTGTGACGACCGGATCGAGTCCGCCCCGGCGTGCGGGACGGTCGGGGTCGATGCCGGGCTGGACTACCTGCTCACGTTGAGCACCGGGGAGAAGATCATCAACCCGCGGCATGAACGCGTCGACCGGACCCGGCTGGTCCGCGCGCAGCGAGAGTTGTCGCGGAAGGAGAAGGGTTCGAACAACCAGACCAAGGCCAGGCTCAAGGTTGCCCGGGTGCATGCCCGGATCGCCGACCGGCGGCGAGACCTTTGGCACAAAGTGACGACTCGGCTCGTTCGTGACAACCAAACGATCGTGATCGAGGACCTGACCGTGCGGAATATGGTCAGCAACCATTGCCTGGCCCGGGCCATTTGTGATGCGGCCTGGCGGCAGTTCCGGACGATGCTGGAGTACAAGGCGGAGTGGCACGGCCGTGATCTGATCGCGGTCGACCGCTGGTTCCCCTCGTCGAGGCTGTGCTCGGCCTGCGGTGCGCTGGCCGACAAGATGCCGCTGAACGTCCGCACTTGGACGTGCCTCTGCGGGGCGGTCCACGACCGTGACGTGAACGCAGCCCGCAATATTCTGGCCGAGGGGCTCTCGGTCGCAGCCTGCGGAGCAGGTGTAAGACCTCAACGGGAGACCTCCCGGACGGGGCGACCGGCGCTGAAACAGGAAAACCCGAGGGTGACCAAGGGAATCCCCGTCCGCTAGGACGGCGGAAGATGTCAACGGTGCGCGTCCTTCCGGGTGCCGGCGCGCTCCAGGCGCCGATCGACGATGTCGGTGACCTCGTCCCGCACGGCGGGGGGCAGGCCGGTGCTGTCGAGGTTGCGGCAGGCCAGCTCCAGCAGGTCGGTGGCGGTGCGCCGGATCGCGGGGTCGGCCAGCCCGGCGCGGGCGGCGGTCACCCATTCGCCGGCCGTGGCGGCGGCGACCGCGCGGGCCGCGTCGGTGGTCGCGTCGTCGGCGAGCAGCGCCGTCACCACGGCGGCCGGGGCGATCCACTCGGTGCCGGGCTGGGTGTCGAGGTAGCGGACCTCGAGGTAGCCGCGCGGCCGGACCGGCGGGAACAGCGTGCTCAGGTGGTAGTCGAGGTCGTCCACCCGCGGCGGGTCGCCCAGCGCGCCGTCGATCCAGTCGGCGAAGCTGACCCCGGCCGGCACGTCCCAGGACTGCTCGCCGCGGCGCACGCACAGCAGCGGCGCGGCGAGGGCGTAGTCGGCCCAGCCGGTGGCCAGGTCGCCGGGGGTGCTGACCGGGCGGGTGCGGCCCGGGTCGATGCCGTACCAGGTGGCCATCCGGGCCGAGGCCCAGCCGGTGTCGCGGCCCGCGTGCCGGCCCGAGGTGGCGAACGCGGCCAGCAACGCCGGCCCCATCTCGTGCAGGGCGCCCCAGCGGTGCGGCAGTTGCCGCTCGGTGCCGGCGTCGAGGCAGATCTGCATGCCGGCTGTGCTGCACATCATGGTGCGGCCGTGCCGGCCGGCCGCGTCGAAACTGCGCTGCATGGCGGCATACCGCGGGGTCTGCAGCATGCGCCGGGGCGACCGGTACGGATCGAGGCCGGTGTCACCCAGGACCAGGCCCGAGCGGGCCAGCAGGGCGGTGAGGTGCGCGTGGTCGGCGCTGAGGGATCGGTGTAGTTCGGTGAGGGAGCCGGCCGGCGCCGAGGAGATCTCGAGCTGGCCGCCGGGCTCGACGGTCACCGCGCCACCGCCGGGTAGGACTGCGCCGGGGTGGGGATTGCCGAGTGCGGATGGTGCGTGGGTGCCGAGGGCTGTGCGCAGGTCAGCGGCTTCCAGGTAGGCCGCCGGTGCGTCGGAGCGATGGACGGTCCATTCCAGTTCGACGCCGACGCGCCGAGGTGGACCGGTTTTGAAGCAGATGCCGGCGATGTGGTCGGCGGCCTGAGCGAGATGCCGCAGGACGCCGTCGGACCTGCTGTCTTCGTGACTGAAGGTGGCCATGCCCCTCCCCCGAGTAGATCAGTCCACGGCGGACCTTACCGACAATAGGCCGGGATCGCATAGGTTGCCTGCGCCACATTCATTCGCCGTTCAAGGGCGCGACGCCTGGACCAGGAACCGGTGCGCGGTAGCCGTGTAGTGACCGTGGGTGCGGATGATCGCGTCGATCCGGCGCAGCGCGCGGTCGTACCGCTGGGGGGTGAAATCCCGGATCTGCCAGGGCACCGCCCGCAGCTGGTAGACCAGCGCGCCGATGTCGTGGAACGTCAGCGCCGGGCGCTCCTCGCGGACGTCGGTCACGGTCAGCCCGGCGGCCTCCAGCGCCGCGACCGCCTCCGTCGCCGTCCAACTCGTCGCGTACGGCGGTGGCGCGCCCAGCTCGGCGTTCAGGTCCTTCAGGTCGTCGCTGCCGACCTGCTGGCTCAGCAGCGTCCCACCCGGCTTGAGCAGGCGGGCGATGTCCTCGGCGGGCAACCGGCCGTGCCGGCTCAGCACCACGTCGAACTCGTTCTCCTCGCCCGGCAGCTCGGTGACCACCGACACCCCGAACGGGGTCAGCCGGTCCCTGGCCACCGCCACGTTCGGCGCCCAGCCCTCCACCGCCACGGTGTGCGCGGGCAGCGGCGTCAGCTCCACGAGCAGCTCGCCGCCGCCGGTGTCGAGATCCAGCAGGCTGCCCGCGTGCCGCAGCAGCGGCCGGGCCAGCCCGGGGTAGGACCAGGACGGATCGGAACCGACCGCGCGCCCGTCGAGCCAGGCGAACTCCCACCCGGTGATCTGCACCCCGACGGCCTCGCCGACGAGTTGGTCATAATCCGGTGAAGAGCGCATGCCCGACGGTAACCGGGCTGCTCCGCGCGGCGCGACCGGGTTCGGCCCGGTCTACGATCCGGACATGGTGCGCCTCTGCGGTCGGACTGAAGTCGCAGCGATCGATGCGCGACCGTTCCTCGCCGCCCTGCCGGAACTGCTCGCCGGCTGGCGTGCGCTGGTCTTCGTCGACGGCGTGGTCCGGCATCCGGTCACCGAGCGGCCGCACGGCGGGCTGCGGGTCGTCGACGGGCTGCACCCGCTGCCGGGCGTGACCTACCGGCTGGTGCTGCGCGAGGAGGAGGTGCCGGCCCCGACGGCCGAGGAAGCGGCGGTCGCGGCGCGGCTGGTGCAAGCTGACGCGGAGGCCGCGACCGAGTGGGAGCGCGGGCGGATCGCCGCGGCGCGGGCCACCGGGCGGGTGGCGACGACCTGGCACACGTACGCGATCAGGCTGGAGGCCGACGCGCGGGAACGGACGTGCTTCACCGTGCACCACGACGGCTCGGGCACCCGGGCGCGGGTCGAGCTCTCCCCGGGGCCGGCCGGCGTGCAGCTCGAGGTGCCGGACTGGCTCGGCGCCCGCGGGCTGCTCAGCGGCATGGTGACCGTGCGGGTGCAGGTCGATCCGAGCCGGCTGCCGCCGTACGGGGACACCGAACCGCAACTGGTCGCGGCGGCGACCCACCCGCGCGGCCGGGCCACCGCGGACCTGGCGGTGACCGCGGCCGAGCCGGGCCGCTGGCTGGTGACCACCCGGGCGAGCGCCCAGGGGGCCGGCTGGCTGCGGCCGTTCGTCGGGCTGCTCGCGCCGCTCGTGAGGCGGCCGGCGCAGCGCGGCCTGGACGACTTCCTGGCCGGGCTGCCGGCGCGGCTGGAGGTGCTGAGCCAGCAGATAGCCGCCCGCTACCCGGACCCGCCGGACCCGCGCACCCTGGCCGGCCAGGTGCTGGCGGACCTGATCTCGGCCGTCCCGACGACCGCCCCCGCGCCGGCCTGAGCCGCCCGCGCCGGCCGGCGCGGGCTGTCAGTCGGTGATCGTGTCCAGGATCTTGCGGGTTTCGTCGTCCAGGCGGATCCGGCGGGCGGTCATGTTGTCGATCAGGTGGCCGAGTGACGAGGTGCCCGGAATGAGCAGGACGTTCGGGCCCAGCTCCAGCAGCCAGGCCAGCGCCACCTGGGACGGCAGCGCCTCCAGCCGTTCCGCGACGGCGACCAGGTCCGGGTGGGTGAGCAGCCCGTCGGCCCCGGCGAAGGCCGAGCCGAGCGGGAAGAAGGGCACGAACGCGATACCCAGCTCCTGGCACTCGCGCTGCAGCGGCAGCGACTCGCGGGCCAGCAGGTTCAGTGGGTTCTGCACGCAGACGATCTCCGTGCGCTGCACCGCGTGCACGAGCTGCTGGCGGGAGACGTTGCTCAGCCCGATCCCGGCGATCAGGCCCTCGTCCCGGATGGCGATCATCGCGTCGAGCTGCGCGTCGAAGTCGCTGCCGCCGTCCAGCAGCCGCAGGTTGACCGCGTCGAGCCGGTCGACCCCGAGCGAGCGCAGGTTGTCCTGCACGCCGGCCCGCAGCTGCTCCGGCTCCAGCGCCGGCAGCCAGCGCCCGCTGTCGTCGCGAACAGCGCCGACCTTGCTGACCAAAACAAGATCATCCGGGTACGGCCGCAGCGCCTCGCGGATCAGGTCGTTGACCACGTCCGGCCCGTAGTACTGGGCGGTGTCGATGTGGTTGACGCCCAGCTCCACCGCCTTGCGCAGGACGTCGATAGCGGTGGCGCGGTCGCGCGGTGGTCCGAAGGCCCCGGGCCCGGCGAGTTGCATCGCGCCGAAGCCGATCCGTCGCACCGAGCGGTCGCCGAGCGGAAAGGTGTCATCAGTCACGCCCCTCACTCTACGATTCCCACCCAGTTCCGCCAGGCGTCGCCGAAATGCCCGACCTCGTTTGGGTCCCGCCCCGTCATCCAGGAGTGGGCTCGGCGCAGAGGTCGGCGAGGATTTCGGCGATCGCTTCCGGCTTGTGGCGCATGGTCGCCCGGCCGACGGACAGCTCGCAGCGCACCACCTCGGGGTCGCCGGTCTCGACCGGGCTCGGCCACACCCACAGCCTGGTCTCTTCGGAGATCCGCTTCGCGTTCGCCCGGAAACGTTCCGCCGTCGTCGCGAACAGCAGATGCATCATCGGCGTCTGCGGCGGGTCGGGCACCACCCGCACCTCCGGCACCCGGGCCAGCGCCGCCGCGATGGCCCGGGTGTGCGCCAGCCGGGCCGGCATCTCGGCCAGCGCGGTGTCGAGCAGCCCCAGCGCCGACGCCGCGGACGGCCACATGGCGAACAACGTCCCGCCCAGCCGCCCCCGCCACTCCCGCACCTGGGCGACATCCGCCGCCGATCCGGCGACGCAGCAGCCCGGCAGCGCCCCGATGCCCTTGTAGAACGACACGTACACGGTGTCGAAGAGGGCGGCGATTTCGGCGGGGGAGCGCCCGTAGCCGGCGCTGGCCTCCCACAGCCGGGCCCCGTCGAGGTGCACGGCGGCGCCCCGGTCACGGGCCCACGAGGTCTGCGCCACCAGCTCGTCCCACGCCGGCAGCGCCCCGCCGAGATCACGCTGCGGTAGCTCCAGCAGGAGCGCCGCCACCGGCTCGGCCACGCCGTTCAGGTCGTCGATCCGGATCAGCCGTTCGAAGTCGCCGACCGGCCGCCCGACGAGCTGGTGCAGCCGCGCATAGCTCTGCCCCTCGTGCCGCTCGACGTGCGAGTACGGGTGCCAGACGATCGTCCGGCTGACGCGCTGATCGGCGTGCACGCGCAGCGCGGCACCCTGCGCCATGGTGCCGCTGGGCAGGAACACCGCGGCCGGCTTGCCGAGGACGGCGGCGGTGTGCTCCTCCAGCTCGGCCACGACACCGCCCTCGCCGTACAGGTCGGGGGCGGTATCGGGGTCGATCGAGGCGAGCATCTCCGGCGGCCGGAGCAGGCCGTTGCTCAGCAGCGAGTCGGTGCAGGCGGCCCGCCGGGCGTTGAGGTCGTCATCCACCGCGCCAGTCTGTCGTGTTACCGCCCCGGTGTCAGGAGGGCTAGCGGCGCACCGGCATGAGGATCGAGAAGGTGCCGGCGCCGCGTACCGCCAAGGGTTTGATCGGCCCGTCCAGCTCCAGGACCAGCTGGCCGGCGCCGCCCGCGCCGAGGGCCTGGAGCAGGAACTCGCGGTTGACCGCGACGTGCGCCTCCTCGTCGGCGGCCCAGTCCGCCTCGGCCGCGACCCGCAGCGCGCCGGCCGGATCCAGGCCCAGCACGGCCACGTCGAACTGCCTGCCCTCGTGCTCCCGGGGCACGGCCGGCACCGCGTCGACCGCCGCGCGCAGGGCCGACACGTCGACAGTCACCTGCCGGGTGCCGGCCGCGCCGAGGTCGATCAGGCGGCGGTGATCGGGGAAGTCGACGTCGATCGGCTTGCCCTCGACGCGCCGCCCGTCGACCTCGGCACTGAGCAGCTCCGGGGTCAGCGTGAGCGCCGCCGGGCCGTCCCCGGCGAGCAGTGTGCGCAATTCATCGACGAACGGCAGCGGCGCCACGAGCCTGGCCGGCGGCCCGGAGCCGGTGGCGGCAGCCTCGGCGACGGCCAGCCGGTAGCGGTCGGTCGCCACCAGGGTCAGCCCCGCGGTCCCGGCCTCGAACAGCACGCCGCCGATGATCGGCAGGTCGGGGTCGGTGGAGGCGGCGAAGCGGACCGCGTCGAGAGCGGCGGCGAGGGCGGCGGCGGGCAGGGTGATCCTGGTCAAGGCGTGCTCCTGAAGATCCAGCAGGGCATGGACGCGGGAGAGCTCACGACGGGCGTCGGCGAGGCCGTCCTCCAGCCGGCGCAGGTGCTCGTCGAGCAGCCTGCGGACCGCCGGGGGATTCGTCAGCTCCGCCACCGCGCGGGTGATCCCGGCGACCGGCATCCCCACCCGGCGCAGCCCCGCCACCAGGCGGGCCGCCCGGAGCTGGTCGTCGCTGTAGCGGCGGTAGCCGGTCGTGGGATCCACCTCGGCCGGCACCAGCACCCCGGCCCCGTCGTAGAAGCGCAGCGCGCTGATGCTCAGCCCGCTGGCCCGTGCGATCTCCCCGATGCCGTACATGTCGTCGCTCTCCACACCTGGAACCCTGCTGCCTCGACCTGCTCGAGGGTCAAGCGCCTGTGCGATCGTGGTTCTCATGGCGCGTGACGTGGTGATGGTGAACGGTCGGCCGGGCTTGGGCAAGTGCAGACCCGCGGACGAGCTGAGCCTGCTGCGCCGGGCCCGCGACCGGATGGACCGCGACTACGCCCAGCCGCTCGACGTGGCCGCGCTGGCCCGCACCGCGTGCATGTCGCCCAGCCACTTCAGCCGCCGCTTCCGGGCCGCCTACGGCGAATCCCCGTACGGCTATCTCATGACCCGCCGCATCGAGCGGGCCAAGGCGCTGCTGCGCCGCGGCGACGTCAGCGTCACCGACGCCTGCCTCCGGGTGGGCTGCACCTCGCTGGGTTCGTTCAGCGCCAGCTTCACCGCCCTGGTCGGCGAGTCGCCGTCCGCCTACCGCGCCCGGGACCACCGGGCGGCCGCCGCCATCCCGGGCTGCGTGCTCAGCCGGCTGGGGCAACCGGGTCGGTTTCGAGAAGCGGCCGCCGCCCCGGTCTCCTAGCGTGGTCGGCATGACTCTCTCGCTGTCGCACTGCTTCCTGATCGTGCATGACTACGACGCGGCGCTCGCCTTCTATCGCGACGTCCTGGGCCTCGAGGTGCGCAACGACGTGGCCTTCGAGGAGAACCGCTGGCTGACCCTGAGCGCAGCGGAGCAGCCCGGGGTGGAGATCGGCTTGGAGATACCCGGCTACTTCCCGCACACCTCCCCGGCCGACCGGCAGGCGACGGCGGACCTGCTGGCCAAGGGCCTGCTGCCGGGCATCATCTTCCGCACCGACGACTGCGACAAGACCTTCGAGAAGGTGCGGGCGGCGGGCGCCGAGGTGGTCCAGGAGCCGATCGACCAGCCGTACGGCGTGCGCGACTGCGCCTTCCGCGACCCCTCGGGGAACATGGTCCGGTTCTCCGAGGGGTCGGCGGCTGAGGTCAATCCGTGACGGTTCCGGTCACCGTGCCCACTGGGGGTGGCTCCTCCTCGCCGCGGCTGGAGCGCCTCAGCTCCATCTGGATCACCTCGTCGGGCTCGTCCGCCGAGTCGGCGACGGTCGGGATGGCCAGCTCGGCGGTGAGCTCACCGGCCGCGACCTCGGTGTAGGGCTGTAGGTAGGTCTGGGAGAGCGGCCGCGACGGCAGCGGCTCCTCGCCCGTCTGCTCCGTGAACCAGGTCGGGTCGACGTCCGTGCTGGACAGCTCGGTGCCGGTGGCGGGTGGCTGCACGCCGCCCGCTACCCAGATCGGGATCTCCGCGGCGGTGGACAGCCGGATCCGCCAGGACAACGTGCCGCCCTCGGCGACGCGGTCCGCGACCGGCTCGACGGTGATCCGCGGCGCGGGGTCGTCGTCGTTCACCAGGACGCCGCCCAGGTAGTCCCCGATCACCGTGCCCCGCACGGCCTTGGCGTTCAGGATGGAGGCGTCACCGGCGCCGTAGAGCGTGTCGCCGGTGATCTTGACCGGCACCCGGATGGTCCGGGTGCCC
>Ga0307516_10000689_pt1 | contig 45886 bp, 45 predicted proteins | sample 19_EM_MG_FD_203310 | JGI IMG/M metagenome (GOLD analysis project Ga0307516, IMG submission 203310) | Populus trichocarpa ectomycorrhiza microbial communities from riparian zone in the Pacific Northwest, United States - 19_EM | ecosystem: Host-associated > Plants > Roots > Unclassified | place... | reverse complement strand
AGACCGAGCCTCTTCATCAACAGGCGCATCGGGATTCCATTCAGCCAATAAAGAAGCCCGCCGCGGCGGGCTTCCCGGTTCAACAGCGCGAGCCTCAGGCGAGGCGGAACGGCAGCTTGCGAAGGCGCTGCCCGGTGGCCGCGAAGACCGCGTTGCCCACCGACGGGCTGATCAGCGCCGTCAGCGGCTCGCCGATGCCACCCGGCTTCTCGGTGCTGGCGATCATGTGCACGTCGATCGCCGGCGATTCGTGCATGCGCACCACGGGGTAGTCGTTGAAGTTGCCCTGCTCGACCACGCCGTCCTTCAGCGTGATCTCGCCGAACAGCGCCGCCGACAGCCCGAAGATCGTGCTGCCTTCGATCTGCTGCGCCACCACGTTGGCGTTGACCATGCTGCCCACGTCGGCCGCGATCGTGACGCGGTGGACCTTGATCTCCTTGCCCGAGACCGACACTTCCGAGACCATCGCCAGGTAGGTGCCGTAGCCTTCCATCACCGCCACGCCGCGCGAACGGCCTGCCGGCGCCGGCTTGCCCCAGCCCGATTTCTCGGCCGCGGTGGCCAGCACCTTCAGGTAGCGCGGCTCCTTGGTCAGCAGCGCCTGGCGGTAGGCGACCGGGTCCTTGCCCGCGGCGATCGCCAGTTCGTCGATGAACGACTCGTTGGCGAACACGTTGAGCGCGTGCGACACCGAGCGCCAGTAACCCACGCGCAGGCCGGTGTCGTGAATGACAACCTGGCCGAGCTGGTTCGGAATGTCGTAGGGCATCACCGCCGCTTCGAGCATGAACGGGTCGACGCCGTCTTTCACGAAGGCCGCGAACAGCCGCTGCGTGACCGACGGTGAGGTCAGGTGCACCTTCACCGCCGTCGGCATGCCGTTCGCGCCGAGGCCGGCCGTCAGCGTGTGGCGGCTGGTCGGGCGGTAGAAGTCGTGCTTCATGTCGTCTTCGCGCGACCACAGCAGCTTGACCGGCGCACCGACCGCTTTCGAGATCTCGATCGCCTGGGCGATGAAGTCGAAGTCGATGCGGCGGCCGAAACCACCACCGAGGAACGTGGTGCGCATCGTGATCTGCTCGGGCTTCAGGCCGGTGATGGCCTGCGCCGTGCCGACCGCGGCCTGCTGGAACTGCGTCGGCCCGTAGAGCAGGCACGAATCCTTGCGGACGTCGGCGGTGAAATTCATCGGCTCCAGCGGCGCGTGCGACAGGAACGGCAGCTCGTAGGTGGCTTCGATCTTCTTCGCCGCCGCGCCGTAGCCCGCGTCGAAGTTGCCGAGCTTGCGGAATTCGGCCCCCGGTTTCTCGCTGGCGGTCTTCAGCGCGGCGTTGATGCCGGCCGAATTCAGCGACTTGCCCGCGCCCTCGTTCCAGACGATCTTGACGGTTTCGAGCGCCTTGCGCGCGTGCCAATAGGTGTCGGCCACGACGGCCACGCCATCGCCGACCTGCACCACGTTCGTCACGCCGGGCATGCCCTTGGCCGTGGCGCCGTCGAAACTCACCGGCTTGCCGCCGATCACCGGGCACTGCGCCAACGCGGCATACAACATGCCGGGCAGTTTGACGTCGATGCCGAACTCGGCGCTGCCGTCGACCTTGGCCGGCGTGTCGCGGCGCGTCACCCACTTGCCGACGATCTTGAAGTCTTTGGCGTCCTTCAGCTTGGGCGCCTTCGGCGGCGTGAGCTTGGAAGCGGCTTCGGCCACGTCGCCATAGGTGAGCTTCTGCCCGCCGGGGCCGGTGATCACCGCGTTGGCCACGCTGCAGGTCGAAGGGTCGACCTTCCAGCGCTCGGCCGCTGCCTGCACGAGCACGATGCGCGCCTGTGCACCGGCCACGCGCAGCCCGTCGTAGGCCTCGCGCACGGAGGTGGAGCCACCGGTGAGCTGGCCGCCGAGCATCGTGTTGGTGTAGGGCTCGCCGGCGGGGGCCATCTCGATGCGCACCTTGGTGATGTCGACCTCGAGTTCCTCGGCCACCAGCATCGGCATCGAGGTGAACACGCCTTGGCCCATTTCGGCGCGCGCGCAGATGATGGTGACGGCGTTGTCGGTACCCACCTTGACCCAGGCGTTGGGCATCGCGCCGGGCGCGGTAGCACTGGGCGGCAAGGCTGTGGGACCCTTGTCGGCCATGGTCGCGCAACCGACGATCAGGCCACCCGAGAAGAGCCCGCCGCCGACAGCGGCACCGGTCTTGACGAACGCACGCCGCGAGGAGTTTTGCAGTGTGGTCATGGCTCAGGCTCCCTTCGTGCCGGCCGCCGTCTGGATGGCGGCGCGGATGCGTGGATAGGTGCCGCAGCGGCAGATGTTGCCCGACATGGCACTGTCGATGTCGGCGTCGGTCGGCTTGGGTTTGGCCGTGAGCAGGGCGACCGCGCTCATGATCTGGCCCGACTGGCAGTAGCCGCACTGCGGCACGTCGAGCGCGACCCAGGCGGCCTGCACTCTCTTGCCGATCTCGGTCGACGCCATGGCTTCGATGGTGGCGACGTTCTTGCCCGCAGCCGCCGACAGCGGGGTCTGGCACGAGCGCACGGGCACGCCGTCGAGGTGCACAGTGCAGGCGCCGCACAGCGCCATGCCACAGCCGAATTTCGTGCCGGTCAGGCCGACCTCGTCACGAATCACCCACAACAGCGGTGTGTCGGCCTCGGCCTTCACGTCCACGGCCTTTCCATTCACATTGAAGCGAATCGTCATCGGGGTCTCCTGGTTTGTAGTCGTTGTCGCATGAAACCATTGGCCCGGGCGAACCTCGCCCGGCCGAGGGCCAGCGAGACGATCGTATTACCAATCGACGCGCCGCATATCCTGTGGGAATCCCTGCTGTTCCGTTTCAGAACGCCCGACATTCCGCGGGGGGGCGCTCAAGAGCCACGCCGATCGGCCGAAGAAGTGTCTGCGCCGCCGCGTTTGGAGACGAGAACATGACCCGGTCGATGGTGGAACAGTTGCCCGCCGGCAGGAATATCCTGAATACCCCGATCGAGCCGTCGAAAGGCCAGCAATGATCACCACGCAGAACCAGCGCGTCCTGCTGGTCGACGACATGCCGGCGATCCACGCGGACTTCCGCAAGATTCTCGTGCCGCAAGCGCACGAGAGTGCCGAACTCGGGGCCGCCGAGGCGGCACTGTTCGGCGACGAACCCACGGATGCAGTGAACGCGGTTTCGTTCGAACTCGATTCGGCCCACCAAGGGCAGGAAGCCCTGGCGATGGTTCAGGCCGCGCTGGCGGCAAACCGACCCTACGCGCTGGCATTCGTCGACATGCGCATGCCGCCCGGTTGGGACGGCGTGCAGACGATCGAGCATCTCTGGCAGGCCGACCCGCGGCTGCACGTGGTCATCTGCACGGCCTACTCCGACACCCCGTGGGACGAGGTGCTGGCGCGGCTGGACGCGCGCGACCGGCTGCTGATTCTGAAAAAACCTTTCGACCCGATCGAGGTGCGCCAGCTTGCGAGTGCGCTGACCGTCAAATGGGCGATGACCGAGCAGGCCACTGCGCAGCGCACGGCGCTGGAAGATGCCGTACGCGAGCGCACCGAGGGTCTCACACGCGCGAACGAGGCGCTGCAGGTCGAGATCGGTGGGCGCAAGCACCTCGAGGGGCAGTTGGTGCAATCGGAGAAACTCGCGTCGATCGGGCAGCTCGCGGCCGGCGTCGCGCACGAAATCAACAACCCGATCGGCTACATCTTCTCGAACTTCGGCACCCTGGTCGACTACCTCGACCGCTTGTTCGAAATGCTGACCGCCTACGAAAACGCCGAACCCGGCGTGAGCCCACCAGAGCTTGCTGCCGGCCTGCGGAATCTGCGCGAAAAGATCGAGCTGGAATTCCTGAAGGAAGACATCCCCGTGCTGATGCGCGAATCCAGGCAGGGCATCGTGCGCGTGCGCCAGATCGTGCAGGACCTGAAAGACTTCTCGCACGTCGATTCGTCCCCCGACTTCCAGTGGGCGAACCTGCACCAGGGCATCGACTCGACACTGAACGTGGTGGCCAACGAGATCAAGTACAAGGCCGATGTGGTCAAGGAGTACGGCGAGCTTCCCGACATCGAGTGCCTGCCGTCGCAGATCAATCAAGTGGTGATGAATCTGCTGGTCAACGCGGCTCATGCAATCGGGGAAGAGCGCGGCCGCATCACGATCCGCACCGGCACCACGGCCGAGCAGGTGTGGCTGGAAGTGGCCGACACCGGCTCGGGCATCGCGCCCGAAACGCTCAAGCGCATCTTCGAGCCCTTCTACACCACCAAACCGGTGGGCAAGGGCACGGGCCTGGGGCTGTCGCTGTCGTACGGCATCGTGCAAAAGCACCAGGGCCGCATCGATGTGGAAAGCACCGTGGGCCAAGGCACCACGTTCCGCGTGACGCTGCCCATGAGTCGGACGGTGACGCTGGGCGAAGCGCAGTTGGCGAGCGCCTGATCAGGCTCTCAAGCGGGAACGAAGCGCCTGCGCCGTTGCACAGGCGCCTCAGCCCGGGCGGACCCGGCGCGTGCCGCGGCACTCGGGGTGCCGAACGCAGCCCCAGAAGTACTGGCCGGCGTTGACGCCGCGTTTGGCGAGGCGCTTTTTCATGTCGCCGCCACACAGCGGGCAAGGCAAGGCCAGGTCGGCCGACACCTCGGCCGGCGCCACTGCCCACAGCTTGGCGGCCGGCGCGGCGGCGCGTGGCAGTTCGAGCGGCGCCGGCTCGGTGTCGGTTCCCTCCGCCCGTTCCGAGCGGGCCGCCTGCGCCTGACCTTGCTGCAGCAGGGCCCGCAAGGCAGGCCCGTCGACGAGCCGGATGTTGTAGCTGCCGGCGGCCGCGGTGGCTTCGCGGCTGAACCGCCCCGCGCTCAGCACGAAGCCGCCGACCGCGCCGCGGGCCTGCATCGCCGCCCGCGCGGCGTGAAGACTTTCGATGCCGACCTTCTCGGCGCGCCACGCCTTGCAATGCACCAGATGGGTCTGGCGCTCCTTGCGCATCAGCAGGTCGTTGCCGGCGACCGAGCCGGCCGCACCTGGCTCGTTCATGTGGAAACCCTGCAGCTCGAAAGCGCGGCCGATCAAGGCTTCGAACTCGCGCCAGCGCATCGAGCCGACATGAATGGCGTCAGAGGCGTGGGCCGGCGTAGTGCCGTCGGCACGCCGCAAGCGCAAACCGACCACGGCGGCCGCGATGAACAGCGCTGGCACGGCGTATTGGAGCGCCGCCGTGGCTTCGGAACCCTCGGCCAGACGAAGCGCCACGTGCGACAGCGCCGCCGCGCCGATCCAGGCCCACCAGGGCACGGCAGCGGCACGCTCCCTGAGCGTGGGGTCGGAACGGTGGCTGGGTTTTGCGCTCATCACAAACGATATCGGCCCGCAGCGTGAATGCTTGAGCCCTGCGACGCGCCACGCCGCTGATGAAGGGCGCCGCGGGCAGAGCGGGCTTCGTGGCTCAGCGGTGCAGCGCCGGCACGAGCCGGTCGGACGGGCTGATCCGCGCTTCGCCTTCCAGCTCGATGGCCACTTGCGTGCACACCGCGCGGCACAAGGTGGCCACTCGTTCGCTCTGCAGCCGATAGTACATCTGGGTACCGTCGCGGCGCTTGGTCAGCACGCCACTGCGGTACAGCGTGCTCAGATGCTGTGACATATTTGGCTGTGTCGTGTCGATCTCTGCCAGCAGCTCCGACACATTCTTCTCGCCGTTGCAGACGGCGCTGATGATCTTCAGGCGGATCGGGGTCGACAGCACCGCGAAAAGTTCGGCGACGGAGTCGAACACCTGGTCCTGCTTGCTCGTGGTTCCCATGCTGTACGCTGCGTTTGCGGATCGTTTCATTCTATTCGCAAGCACCGATATTTCAGCCTTCCACGCCCGGGTTGCCTTGCACTCCGACGAGCGTCGGCGTGTTCAGCGGGCGCGCCTTCACGTGCCCGCCTTGCGCCTTCAACGAGGTCTCGAGGCGCCGGGTTCGTTCACGCCTTCCTCAGAGCAGGTTGAGCGGAATCTTCAGGTAGCGCGTGCCGTTGTCTTCGGGCGGCGGGAAGTGCCCGGCACGGGCGTTGACCTGTACCGAGGGCAGCATCAGCGCCGGCATGTCGAGCGTCTTGTCGCGCGCCGTGCGCATCGCCACGAACTCGTCTTCCGACACACCGGCGTGCACGTGGATGTTGCCGGCCTTCTGCTGCGCGACCGTGCTCAGCCACTGCGCCTCGCGCCCGCCCGGTTGGTAGTCGTGGCACAGGTGCAGCCGGGTGCTGTCGGGCAAGGCCAGCACCTTTCCGATCGAGCGGTACAGCGTGCGCGCATCACCGCCCGGAAAATCGCAGCGCGCCGAGCCGTAGTCGGGCATGAACAGCGTGTCGCCGACGAACGCGTCAGCGCCGATCACGTAGGTCACGCAGGCCGGGGTGTGGCCGGGGGTGTGCATCACGCGGCCTTCGAGATCGCCGATGCGAAAGTGTTCGTCGTCGCCGAAAAGGTGGTCGAAGGGGGTGCCGTCGGTGGCCATGTCGTTCGCGTTGAAGATCTTGCGGAACACGGCCTGGACGTCGCGAATGTGGCTACCGATGGCGATGCGCCCGCCGCAGCGCTCCTTCAGGTACGGTGCGGCAGAGAGGTGGTCGGCATGAGCGTGGGTTTCGAGGTGCCACTGCACGTTCAGGCCCAGCGCGCGGACGTGCGCGAGCACCCGCTCGGCCGACTCGGTCGACGTGCGCCCGGACTTCGGGTCGTAGTCGAGCACACTGTCGATCACGGCCGCGGCTTGGGTGGTCGGGCACGACACCACGTGCGTGGCGGTGAAGGTGGCGGGTTCGAAGAACGTCTGAATGCGCGGCGTGTTCACGGAATCCCTGTGTAGTGCTTCAAAACGATCATATAAGCATTTGCTGATATACTCAAGCCGCAATGCACAAGCCACGAATTGCCGGCCGCTTGGCGCGTGCCGCCTGCAAGAGAATGTCACGATGAACCTTGACTGGAATGCCTTCACGCCCTGGAGCGCCCTGCTCGGTGGCGTCTTGATCGGCGTGGCCACGGGCCTCTACCTGCTGGGCAACGGGCGCGTGGCGGGCATCGCGGGTGTGGTCGCGAGCCCCTTGCACAGCCTGCTGTCGGGCGCGCGCTTGGGGCCCGAGCGCACGCGGCTGCTCTTCATCGCCGGGCTGATGCTGGCGCCCTGGCTGTGGCAAGTCGCCGCGCCGCTGCCGGCCATGAAGGTCGATGTCGGCCTGCTCGCTGTTGCGGCGGCCGGGCTGCTCGTGGGCATCGGCGTTCGTTTGGGCGGCGGCTGCACCAGCGGGCACGGCGTGTGCGGCCTGAGCCGTCTTTCACTGCGGTCTTTCGTCAACGTTCTGGCGTTCATGGGGGCCGGCTTTGTGACGGTCTTCGCGATGCGCCACCTCATTTAAGGCCGCGTTCATGGGCTCCTTGATGGCACTCGCCAGCGGCTTGATCTTCGGCATCGGCCTGATCGCCAGCGGCATGACCAACCCGGCCAAGATCAAGGGTTTCCTCGACCTGTTCGGCGCCTGGGACCCGACCCTGGCGCTGGTGATGGGTGGCGCGGTCGGCATGGCGATGGTCGCGTTCGCCCGCGCGAAACGCCGCAGCGTTTCCTGGACTGGCGCGCCAATGGAGGTTCCGGCCGGCACCGCCATCGATCGGCGCCTCGTGCTCGGCGGCGTGTTGTTCGGCGTCGGCTGGGGAATCGCGGGCTTCTGCCCGGGGCCGGCCATCGTGGCCGCGGCCTCGGGCGTGCCGGCCGCGTTGCTGTTCGTGGCCACCATGCTGATCGGCATGACGGTGCACGACCGTTGGCTGAGCAAGCGCGCTTGAGTCCCTTCGATCAGGCAACGGCGGAAAACGCTCAGCCTGCTTTCAGCGGCCCGCGTTCTCGCAGTGCTGCGATCACCTGCCGCAAGCGCTGACGCTGCGATTCGTCGAGGGCCGTGCGGCCCAGCGCCGCGGCCAACCACTGATCGGGCGTGAGCGGGGTGGCCGCGGCCGCAGAGGGCCGGCCTTCGAGCGCGGCCTTCATCGCCTGCAGCTTGAGCGCGCGCCGTGCACCCTCGAATGCCGGCGGCGAATCGAGCTGCAACGCGAGCTCCAGCTGCAAGAGCAGCTCGTCGGCCGGCACACCCACACGCGCGCCCTCCCCGTTGGCTACGCCGTTCAATGAAGCGCGTCGGGCCAGGGCCTGTTCCCACGCCGCCGGCAGCGCCGGCTGCTCGGCCCAGCGCGGCGCCAGCGTGGCCTGCGTCTGCGCGCTGCTCGCCTCGTTTTCGAGCGCTTCGCACAAGTCCAGCTTGGCCACGAGCGCGTCGCAGGTGGCAAACCAGCTGCGCTGCGCGTGGCTGGCCAGCAGTTGCTGCACGGCGTCGCGCGCGCGGCGGAACTGCGCGTCGAGCGCCGCGGCGTCATCGCGTGGTGCCGGCCCGGCGCGCTGCCACTGGGTGTCGACCTCGGCGAGGGTGCGCTTGAGCTCGGCCGGCGCCGCGTCAGCAGGCACCGCTGCGAGCCGCTCGATCAGTGCCGCGCGCTCGGCGCGGCGGGCCTTGAACTCGGCATCGCGCGCGCTGAAGACGGCGTCTCGCGCCGCGAACAGCGCATCGATCTCGGCCTTGAAGCGGGCCCACAGCGCGTTTTCGGCGGCGCGCGCGAGAGGCAGCGCCGCAGCCTGTTGCTGCCATTCGGCTTGCAGCTCGCGCACCTTCGCGCCGAGCTCGCGCGCCTGCGGGCCCGCACCGGCCTCGGCCGCCAGCGCCTGGGCGCGGGCGACCAGCCGCTCGCGCGCCAGCTCGGCGCCGCGCCGCGCTTCGCTCAGCGGTGTGTCGAGCCGCGACACCGCGGCGCCCATGCGTTCGAGCAGCTTGTCGCGCTGCTTGTGCGGCGCGGTGTGTTCGAGCGGCCCGAGCTTTCGCCACTCGGTCTGAAAGCGGTCCAGCGCCACGGACAACAGCTTCCAGTCGGGCGCCGCCTCGCCTTGTGCCACATCAGGCAGGGGCACTGCGTTCAAGGCGTCGACCAGCTGATCGCGCGCCAGCAGGTTCTGCTGCCGTGCCGCGCGCTGCGCATCGAGGTGCGCGGCCACCGGGCCGTAGGCGGCCTTGAGCGCGGCCTCGAAGCGCTGCCACAACGCGCGGTTGGTGGCACCACCCAAGCGGTCGAGTTCCTTCCAGCGCGCGCGCAGTTCGTCGATCAGCTCGGCTTGTTGGCGGATCGACAGCTTCACGCCGCCCGGCCCGGCCTCACCTGGGGTGACGGCCGCCAGCGCTTCGGCCTGCAGCACGAGATCGTCGCGTGCCAGGCCGCCACCCCAATGCTGCCAGCCCTTGAGCCGCGTGTACTCGGCCTGCACGGCATCGATGCGCGCACGCTGCGGCGCGGTCGGCGAGCCGCCCTGCAGCAGTTCGTCGATCTCGACCAGCTGCTGGTGGGTGGCGGCCAGGTGACCAGCCGCGAGCGCGGCTTCGGCCCGCTCGAGTGCCACGACTAGGCTTTCGGTCTGCTCGACGCGCACGCTGCGCGCGCGCTCGAGCGTGCGTTCGCGCCGCTCGCTCCGGCGGGCTTGTCTTGCATCGTCGCGCGCCTGCTGCCATGCCGCGTGGCGCTGGCTCAAGGCCGCGGCCAGGCGGGGGTCGGCCAGTGGCGCGAACAGCAGCCATCGCGCGTTCAGGTCGGGCAACGCGGCCGTGGCGGTCTCGGCCGACGCTGGATCGGTTGGTGCAGCGGGCGCGGCGGGCGAAGCAACCGACGGCGCTTGCAACAGGGCATCGAGAACCACCAGACGCTCGTCGAGCTCGGCGCCGGTCTGCAGTGCATCCTGCAGCGCCTGCCTCGGCGCAGCGCTGGTCCCGACCGCCGGTGCCGCCTCGAGCACGGCGCGCGCCGCCGCCGCAGCTGCGGCGAGATGATCGCGGTCTTCGGTGCCGGCCGCAGCAGCGGCACTGGCGGTCTGCAAGCGCGCGAGCGCCTCGCGCGCGTCGGCGGCCCAGCGTTCGCTCTTCAGCACCTGGTCACCACGCTCGCGCGTGAGCGCGCCCAGTTGCGCCAACAGCGTGTCGAACTCTGCGCGCTGCACGGTGTCGAGCAGCGTGAGGTTCAGTGCCTGCCAGGCCCGGTCGAGTTCCACGAGGCGGTTCGACGGGATCAGGGCTTCGCCGAGCAGGGCCCTCGCCGCGTCGATCAAGCGGGCCGCCTGCTCGGTGGTTTCGCGCAGCGCGACCTGTGCGAGGTGGCGCTGCTTGGCCAGCCGATGAACCCGGCGGTCGTGGTCACGGTGCTCGCGTTCGGCCAGCTTCAACGCGGCTTCGCTGGTGAGCGCGGCCACGGCTGCCATCTTCACGTCCACCGGCGCACTCTGGCGCAACAAGGCCAGCAGCGCGGTGTCGTCGCCCAGCGCCGCTTGCAGCTTCGGTGGCCACGGGTCGGCCACGGGCGCAGCCGCCTCGGCCGACGCGGCGTGCCCAGGCGTTGCAGGCGCGGCGGCGGGCGGCTTGTCCTTCTTGAAGATCCAGTCGAGCATGGTGGGGCGCAGGGGTGCTGGCAGGTCGTCGTCGAGCGGCGATTCTGGCAGTTCGGCGCCGCAGCGCTCGCCGGTGGGCTCAGCCTCCGCCGGTGGCCAGTGCAGGCCGGCTCGCCAAAGTGGTGGCGGTCGTGCTGATCACCCGATCGCGCCCCGCATCCTTGGCGGCATAGAGCGCGGCATCGGCGGCTCGCAGCACGTCTTCCAGGCTGGTCGCGTCGGTTCGCACGGCCACGCCGAAACTCGCTGTGAAGTTGGCCGAGCCGCCGGCGTCGAGCGTCACCATCGTCGCGGCAAACACCTCGCGCAGTCGCTCGGCGAGGGCGTGGGCCGGCTCGCCCTGCGTCTCGGGCAGCAGCATCACGAATTCCTCGCCGCCCCAGCGGGCGACCACGTCGCCCAGGCGGCACGCGCTGCGCAGCTGGTCGGCCACCGCTACGAGCGTGCGGTCGCCTGCGTCGTGGCCATGCACGTCGTTGATGCGCTTGAAGTGGTCGATGTCGAGCATGACCACTGCCAGCGGCCGCGCGTTGCGCGTCGACGTGCTGAAGACCGGCAATGCCTGCTCGAGGAAACCGCGCCGGTTGTAGAGGCCCGTCAGCGGATCGTGGCTGGCGAGTTCCAGCGCCCTGGCGCGGTCTTCCTGCTGGCGGCGCATGCGCAGCCCGAGCGCCAGTGCCCAGATCGTGGCCTCGACCATCACACCGACCTCGACCGCGCGGAAGGTGACGGCGCTGAACGGCAGGCGGCCCATCACGGCCAGCGTGGTCACCAGGGCGCCGGCCATGCTGAGCAGCGTCGCGGCAAGAAAGATCGGCGCCTGCTCGCGGCCATGGCGCACGCCGAGGATGCCCAAGCCGACCATCACGAAGGTGAAGAACATGATGTAGCCGAACGCCAGATCGACCGCCGCGATCGCCGAATCGGCCAGAACGCAGGCCGCCATCGCTGCCAGCGCAAGGCGGACGATCCAGGCGACGACCCGGTCGACCTTCGGCGCGAAGTCGGCCAGCCCGAGGAAGCCGCGTGCGAACCACAGCCCCGAGCTCGAGAACAGCGTCATGCCGACGAGGATGGCGAAGCGCGCCACTGCGGGTGTGTCCGGCCAGACCGCGCGCGCGCCGAAGCCCGAATAGGCGAGGTGCATGTAGAGATAGCTGCCGACGTAGACGACGTAGCGCAGCAGGTTGGTCTCGCGCAGCGCCAGCCACAGCAGGCCGTAGGCGGCGACGAGCGCGAGCAGGAAGCCGTGCACCAGGCCGAGCCAGTGTTGCGCCGCGCCCTCGAGCTCACCGGTGGCGGCCTGCGGGATCAGCCGCAGCGCGAGCGCCGCGGAATCGATGCTGTCGGCGCGCACGAAGAGCTCGCTGCGCCCGGGTGGCAATGGGGCGTCGAAGGCAAAGCCGAGGCCCATGCGCAGAAAGCGCGACGGCGAGCGGGCGTCGCCGGCCTCCCAATGCTGCGCACGGCCGCCCGGAACCATCAGCCAGACGTCGAGCTTGTCGGTCCAACCCTCGGCGACGTAGAGGCGGTAGGCAAGCGCCACCGCGCCCGGGTTCTCGATGTCGAGATGCAGCCAGCGCGGCGGCGCGCGGTTGCCAAGGTTCGGCACCGCGGCGGTCGAACGTTGAAAGTCGCCGGCGGCCAGGCGCGCCTGCGCTTCTTCGATCGACAGCGGCCGGCCGGGAGTCTCGTCGAGCAGTTGTGCGTGGCTGCCGAGCGGAGCCGTGGGATCGGCGGCAGCCGCCTCGGCGGCGATGCGCTCGATCCCGACCGCGCCGGCCTCGCCGACCCGCACGCCCTGGGCACGCCCGGGCGACGCGAGGCTCAGGGCCAGCAGCAGGCCCGCCGCCGAGCCTACGAGAGCGCGCTTGAATCCCTTCGACCACCGGCCCTGCCGAGACGGCGACCACGCGTCTGCGTCGGCCACGCCGGCCCGTCTTCCCGATTCCATCGCGCTACCTCCGGCTCAGCTCCAAAACCGACACACACCGCGCGGCGCATCGGTTTGCCCTCGCAGCCCAGGTGCGGCGGCCGGCGAGATGGTAAGCCCATCCATGGCGCCGCCATGCAAGCGCCGACCCGCTCGGTGTGCGGTACCGCACCTTCGTGCTTCGGCCGGGTTCAATCGACGACGATCTTCGCCCGGTGCGCCAGCATGCGGTAACGCGCGAGCTCGGCTTCGATGAGCGGCTTCAACGCGTCGCCGCCGACGAAGACGGGCTCCATGCCCTGCGCGCGGATCCGGGCCTGCAACGCCGGATCGCCGAGCGCGGCCTTCAACTCGCGCTCGATGCGTTGGCGCAGCGCGGCGTCGGCCCGCCCCGGCGCGGCCACCGCATACCAGCCGTCGAACACGGCCTCTGGCAACTTGAGCTCGGTGACGGTCGGCACCTCGGGCAGCATCGCCGAACGCACCGAGCCGATCACCGCGAGCGCGCGCAGCTTGCCCGACCGGACGTGCGGCGCGGCCGCTGCGGCGGTGTCGATCGCCACCTGCACCTGGCCACCGATCAGGTCGCTCAGCGCCGCGGCACTGCCCTTGTACGGCACGTCGAGCATCTCGATGCCCGCCGCGAGGCCGAGCAGCCCGCCGGCCAGTTGCGGCGCTGACCCAGGGCCGAAGTTCGCGCAGCTGATGCTGCCCGGCCTGGCTTTCGCCGCGGCGATCAGATCACCAAGGGTCTTCCACGGCGACCCCGATTGCACAACGAGCAGCAGCGGCGCCCTGGCGATCAGCCCGATCGGCGCGAGATCGCGCGCCGCGTCGTAAGGCAGCTTGCTGCGCAAGGCCGGGTTCACGGTGAAGGTGGTCGAGCCCGACACCAGCAGCGTGTAGCCGTCGGGCGCGGCCTTCGCCACCGCATCGGCGCCGATGATCGTCGAGGCGCCCGGCTTGTTGTCGACCACCAAGGGCTGCTTGAGGCGTTGCGCCAGCGTGTCGCCGAGCGCGCGGGCGACGATGTCGGTGCCGCCGCCCGGCGGGAACGGCACGACCAGGCGGACCGGCCTGGCCGGCCAGGTTTCCTGCGCGAGGGCAGGCGTGGTGTGCAGGAGCGTGGTGGAGATGGCGGCGAAGAGCAGGCGCGGCAGGGTGGTCATCGGGGGGCTTTGCAAATCAAAGAAGGCAGTCTGTTCAGCCGGCGGCCTGCGCCTGGCGGAACCACGGCGCGGCATCGCGTTCGCCGAGGTCCCAGTACAACCCGGCCATGATCCGCAGGCCCTCGCGCGCGATCGGCGCGAGCAGGTGCTCGTCGGGGGCATGCTGGTTGCACGCGGGGTAGGAATGCGGCACCCACAGCGTCGGCAGGCCGAGCAGGTCGGCAAACACATCGTTGGGCAGGCTGCCGGCCAGGTTGGGCAGCAGCGTGGGCTGTTGGCCACTGCTGCGTTCGATCGAATCCATGGCCCAGCCGACCCAGGGGCTGTCGAGGTCCAGGCGCGTCGCGGCGCACGACATGCCGGTCTCGACCTCGATCTCCGCGAAGCCGTGCGCATCGAGGTGTGCACGCAGCAGCGCGCCGAGTTCCTGCCATCGTGTGCCCACGACGAAGCGCAGCTGGCAATGCGCGACGGCCTCGTGTGGGACCGCGTTGACCGGCCGCTGCGGCGCGCCGGCGCCGACCGCCAGCACCTCGAGCGTGTTCCACGCGAACAGCTTCTCGGCGCGGCTCAGGCCGGGCTCGCCCCAGGCGTCGTCGGGCTGCGGGTCGTCGGGCCCGCCGCCGATGTCGACATCGGCCAGCACGCGGCGCAAGGCCGGTGTGATCGGCGGCGGCAGCAGCCCTTGCACGAGCAGCCGGCCGTGTCGGTCGACGAGCGAGGCGATCGCATGCGAGAGCACCGCCGCCGGGTTGGCCAGCACGCCGCCCCAGTTGCCCGAGTGGTAGGCACGTTCCCGCGCACGGTGGCGCAGGCTGAAGTTGAAGGCACCGCGCGAACCGAGAAAGAGTGTCGGCCGCGCCGCCGAGGCACGCGGGCCATCGCAGGCGATCAGCAGATCGGCGCGCAGCGCGCCACGTTGCTGTTCGCACAGCGCGGCCAGGCCGGGCGAGCCGGCCTCTTCGCCCATCTCGAGCAGCAGCGTCACGTTGAAGCCGAGCCGGCCGCCGCGCGCGGCGATCGCGGCTTCGAGACCGGCGAGGTTGATGCTGTGCTGGCCCTTGTTGTCGGCCGTGCCGCGGCCGTACCAGCGTTCGCCTTCGGCGCTGAGCTGCCACGGCGAGCGGCCGTCGCGCCAGCGCTCGGCCTGGCCGGAGACGACGTCGCCGTGGCCGTAGGTCAACACCGTCGGCAGCGCATCGCCTTCGATGCGCTGCGCAATCAGGAACGGGCCGCCGCGGCCGGCCGGGTTCGGCACGAGCGTCGTTGTGAACCCGAGCCGCGCCAGCATGCCGTCGCGCAGCGCCTGCAGGTAGTCGACCAGGGCCGGCGGGTCGGTGCCGAGGTCGCTCTCGGTGCGCAGTGCCACGCGCTCGGCCAGCGTCGCGAAGAAGCGCCCATCGTCAAAGCCGGTGGTCGCCTGGTTCAGGCAGTCTTCGCGGGAAAAAAGGTGGGCCATGCGCCGACTATGCCGCGGCGCTTGAGTTGCCGCCAGCAGAGATAATCGAACGCTGCGTTGCCCGAAACGCAAACCAGGGACGCCGATGAAAGTATCGCTGCTCAGCTCACCGATGCGCCACTTCGCTGCCGTGGCCGAGGCCGGATCGGTCAGCCGCGCGGCCGGGTATCTGCACGTCGCCGGCTCGGCGGTCAGCCGGCAGGTCGCCGCACTCGAAGACGCGCTCGGCGTCGCTCTGTTCGAACGCCGCCAACGCGGCATGCGGCTCACCGAGGCCGGGGAACGGCTGGCGGCCCACCTGCGCAACGTGGCCGAAGAAGGCGAGCAGGCGCTGGAGATGGTGCGGGGCCAGCACGCGGTGGGCCGCCGCCAGGTGCGCATCGCCTGCACCGAAGGCTTCGTCGCCGGCTTCGTGCCTGCCGTGATGGTGCACTTCCGCGAAGCGCATCCCGATGCACTGATGCAGTTCTCGGTCGTCGCGCCCGACGAGGCGGTGGCTCTCGTGCTGCGCAAGGAGGCCGATCTCGCCCTCACCTACCGCGTCGCGCCGCCCAAGGGTTGCACGGTGCACCACGACAGCGCCGCGCCGCTGGTGGCGCTGGTGCGCAAGGGCCACCCGCTGGCACGCCGACGCTCGGTGACGGTGGCCGACGTGGCCGCCTGCCCCTTGCTGCTGAACGAGCGCGGCACGACGAGCCGGCTGCTGTTCGACATGGCCTGCAGCTTGCGCGGCCTGGCCTACGAACCGATCGTCGTCGGCAATTCGCTCGCGGTGCTGCTGCCGATGGTGCGCGAGCGCGAGGTGTTGATGGCCGGTTACCTGACCGCAGCGCACCTCGTCGCGCAAGGCGATCTGGTCGCGCTGCCGTTCACGCGCGGCGAGCTGCCGCCGCGGCGCCTGCAGTTGCTCTCGCTCGAAGGCCGCACGCTGCCGCCGCTGGTGCAGCATTGCAGCCGCGTGATGGCCGAAGCGATCCGGGCCGCGGCGCCTCACCGTGCGCGCAAGGCCTGACGGAAAAGGTCTCAGCGTCGGAACTTGCCGTCCGCGCCGATGATCGACAGGTCGACATACTCCAGCCCGGTATGGTCATTGGGCCCGTAGCTCAGTTCCAGGCCGCCGAGGTCGAAGCGTCGTATCGCCTCCAGAGCGTCCCGCAGCTTTTGGCGCGTCGGGTTCGGGCCGGCACGCCGGAGGCCTTCGACCAGCACCTTGGCACCGGCGTAACCTTCGAGCATCGCCGGTGTCACGCCCGGCAAGCCCTTGGCGAGCGCGAGGTCATGGGCCTCTTTCACGATCGGCACCGCCAGTGAGCGCTCGGGTGGGAACACCTGGGTGACGATCGTGCCGTGCGCGTATTCGCCCAGCAGCTTGATGAAACCGCCCGAAGCGTTGTTCGAGATCGTGACGATCCGCGCCGTCGAGCCGCCGGCACGAATCGCGCGGGTGCCGTCAGACACGTTGCCGGCCGAGCCGATGAACAGAACCGCTTGCGCGTTGAATTGGTTCACCCCCGCCACGACCGGCGCGAAGTCAGGCTTGTGGCGGTCGAATTTGTGCACGAACACGGGCTTCTGCTTCACGCTCTCGAAGCCCCGGTCCGCGCCGGTTGCGGCATCGGTGCCGGCACTGTCGTCCGCATACACGAGCGCGATGCGGGTCATTGCCATCGCAGCGAGCAAGGACACGGCGCGCTCGGTTTCGCGCTGGTAGCTCGTGCGCACGTTGAAGATCCACGGGTGCACCGGCTGGTGCAGAACCATCGCGCCCGTCGACGGCGCGACGAGTGCGATTCTGTGCTGATCGAGCAGCGGAACGAGCGCCTCGCTGTGCGGCGTGCCGCGGTTCATGAACAGCACGAGCGCGTTGTGCTCGGTGATCAGCTTCTTTGTGTTCTCGACCGCACGCGGAGGCTGGAACTGGTCGTCGAGCGAAACCAGTTCGATCTTCTGCCCATGGACACCACCCTGGCGGTTGACATGGTCGAACCACAGCTTCGCGCCGTCGGTGTTCTCCTTCACGCCGGTGGCCACCAGGCCGGTGAAGCCCGAGGTCTGGCCGACGACGATCTGCGCCGCAGCCGGCATCGACAGCAGCGCCAGCAAACACGCCCACGCGCGGCGGCCGCTTCGGGGCGCGCTCAATCGGTTTCTCCGCGGCGCGCCAGCCGCACCACCGTCACGCCCGGTCGCAGCTGGCGCAAAGAAGGCATCACGAGCACGCAGTCGTCGTAGGGCGTGGCCACCGCCCTGCCCGCATCGCGGGCGATGACGGTGCCGGCGCGCCCGATCACGTCCAACCCGGTGAAGGCCTGGGTGAATTCGAAGTCCATGGTGCGCGCCACGACGGCGTCGGTCACCGACAGCACGGTTTGCTGCGCCGGCTGGGCTTTCAGCCAGGACTGCTCGATCTGCTCGCTGTCGACGACGCCGGCCAAGGCCAGGAAGCGTGCGGCCGCGTCGAGCGCCACGTCATTGCTGCCGGCATCGAAGTGGTGGCCGGCCTCGAGCAACAAGGCCACCGCGTCTTGCCGGCCCTGGGCGGCGAACTGCGCGTAGTCGCGCAAGCGGCAGCCGTCGGCGTGGCCGGCGTCGACCACCACGTGCTGCGGCGCGCCGAGCCGGCGGGCCAGCGCAAGGTGCCTCGGCGCCGTGCCGGCCAGCAGCAAGGCGGCACCGGGCTCGTGCATGGAGTGCAGATCGAGCAGCCAATCCACGTTGTTCAGGAAGGGCAACAACTCGTGCGCGCGGCGACGCTCGACGCTGCCGCGCTCGCTGAGCTGCTCGGTCGTCCAGACACGGTTCATGTCTTCGTCGACGAAGCGTGACGCATCGGGGAACTCGGGGTCGAACCGGTCGAAGGCCGCGAGGTTGCACAGCGCCAACGTCAGGCTGCCGCGGCGCGGCCGCAAGCCGGCCTCCAGCAAGGTCACCAGCGTGCGGGCACCGCAGAATTCGTTGCCATGCAAGAGGCCGGTCACGGCGACCCGACGGCCCGGCTTCCCGGAGTCGAAACACCAGACGCCTTCGACGCCGGTGTTGCCCTCGCGCCATCGCGCGATGTCGGGTCGCGTGGGGGTTGGCATGCCAGCCATGATCAGTCGTCCGTGATCTTGGCGAAGGCCACGATGGGCTTGAACTTCTCGATCTCGCTGTTCAGCAGCTTCGCGAAGTCGGCGTCCTCATTGAGGACCAGGCCGGCCTCCTGGAGCTTCCTGCGCAGTTCGGGGTCCTTGACAACCGCCTTGAGCTCGGTGCGCAGCCGGCCCACGATGGCTGCCGGCGTGCCGGCCGGTGCCAGCACGCCGAACAACACGCTGATGTCCAGGCCTTTGAGTTTGGGCAACTCACCCAGCGCCGGAATGTTCGGCGCGGTAGCACTGCGCTCGCCGGAAGTCACGCCCAGCGCTTTCATGCGCCCGTCTTTGATGTAGGGCAGTGCACTGGAGAGCATGAACACGCCGAACTCGACCTGCCCGCCGAGCAGGTCGGTCGTCATGGACGCAGCGCCGCGGTAGGGAATGTGGACCATGAACACATTGGCCTTCTTCTTGACCATCTCGCCGGCCAGATGCAAGGGCGTGCCCACGCCGGCCGACGCGTACATGGCCTTGCCCGGGTTCTGCGACAGGTAGGCGATGAACTCGCCGGAGTTGCTGACGGGGTTTGCGCTGCGTGTCACGAGCACCATCGGCTGGCTGCCCACCAGGCCGATGGGCAGCAGGTCCCGCGTCGGGTTGTAGCGCAACTTCTTGTTGGTGAGGTGGTTGATGCCGATCTCGCTGGTCGAACCCAGCAGCAAGGTGTAGCCGTCGGCCGGCGCCGCGACCACCTTGCCTGCGCCGATCGTGCCGCCCGCACCCGCGGCGTTCTCGATGACGATCGTCTGCCCGAGGCGCCTGGACAGCGCCGGTGCGATCGTGCGCGCCACCAGGTCGACGCTGCCCCCGGGCTGGTAGCCCACCACCAGCGTGATCGGCTTGTCGGGGTAGGCCCCGTTTTGCGCCGACGCGATCGACGGAACGACGACGACCAGGGCCACGCGCAAGACGCGGCGAAGACGGGTGAACATGCGGTTGCCCCTGTGTGAACGGATGCGCCCATTGTCGGAATCACACCCGCGCCCGCCATGCCGATTCGGCACCGCCCGGTGCTATTTCGATTCGACCGTCGCGGCCCAGGCCGCCTCGCCATCGGCCGGCAGCCGGCCGCGGCGCCGGTACAGGCGCACTTCGAAGCGCACGCGTTCTTCGCTTGTGCCGAGCGGCGTCAAGAGCTTGCGCCTGCAGTCGTCGGCCACCAGGCCCCAGGGCAGCCACGCCACACCCAGGCCCTTGAGCGCGAACTCTTGCATCGCGTCGGCCGAATCGCATTCGATCCACGGCCGCAGACGGTGCGCCCCCTGCCGGTTGAGCAAGTGGTCGGCCAGGAGGCGGCTCAGCGCCAGCGTCGGCGCGTACGTGAGCAGAGGCGCGGGTCTGGCATCGTTCAACGTATAGCGCGGCTTGCCGGCGGCCGAGGCGCGAGTGACAGGCACCAGCGATTCGGTGCCCATGCTGAAGAACTTGAAACGGCGGGCGTCGAGCGTGACGGCCAAGCTCGGGTGGTGGTAGGTGAGCAGGAAGTGCGCCTCACCTGATTCGAGAAGCCGAACCACATCGAAAACCGACCCGGTCGTGACGCGCAGCGGCCGATCGCCGAGCGTGCGGCGAAGGCCGGCAATCCAGTCGGCACACATCGTGCGCGCCAGGGTTCGACCGGTGGCCACCGTCAGCGGCGCGGCGTCCACGCCGCGCTGCAGCCAGTGGGCACGCAGATCCGCGAGTTCTACAAACGCCGGCTGCAAACAATCGACCAGTTGCACACCCGCTTCGGTCAACTCGAACACCGGCGCGTTGCGGTCGACGAGCGGCACGCCCGCCCAATCCTCGAGGGCACGGATGCGTCGGCCGAAGGCCGGCTGCGTGACGTTGCGGCGCTCGGCCGCGCGCGTGAAACTGCGGGTCTCGGCCAGGGCGGCCAGGTCGTCGAGCCATTTGAGCTGCATGCCTTCAAGCATAACGACGCAGCCTGGTGCCGCCGCTCAAGCGGCGCCGCTCAGCCCCTAACGCCCGGGATTGCCGACCCGGCCGGCGGATGAGAGACTGGCCGCCCATCGCCAACGAAGAGGCACCCTTCCATGAGCCGAGCTGCGCAGCACATCACCATGGCCTTGCTGTTGGCCGCGGCCGCATCGGCCGGCGCCGACGAGGCGCTGCGGCGCGACGCGCTGAACCATGTGGCGATCCTCAAGCCGAGCAGCGAGACCGAACGCAGTTCGCCGCAGGCCCGTCTCGGCCGCGCCTTGTTCTGGGACACGCGGGTTTCGCTCGACGGCAAGACCGCCTGCGCGAGTTGCCACCCGGCACAAGACTGGGGCGCGGACAGCCGTCGGTTCTCGCTCGACGCACGTGGCAAACCGACCAGCCGCCACTCGCAGACCGTCTTCAATTCAATGAGCCAGCCCGTGTTGCGCTGGACCGGCGACCGCCCGACGGGTGCCGCCCAGGCCGAGGGCTCGATGACCGGTTCGCTCGGTTTTGCCAAGAAGGAAGACGCCGTCGCGGCGCTCGCGGCCAACGGCTACGAAGCGCGCTTTCGCGCCGTCTTCACGGACGACGCCGAACCGCTGAACCTGCGCAACTACGGCCGGGCACTTGCCGCCTACCAGGCCACGCTGACCACACCTGCACCGTTCGACCGCTTCCTCGCCGGCGACAACGCCGCGCTGAGCGCGGCGCAGCAGGCGGGCCTGCGCAGTTTCATCACGCTCGGTTGTGTGGGCTGCCACAACGGTGCACTGCTCGGCGGCAGCACACTGCAGCGCTTCGGCCTGACACGCGAGTACTGGGCCCTGACCGGCTCGAACCCGGTCGACAGCGGCCGCTTCGGCCAGACCCAGAAGGAAGAAGACCGCTACGTGTTCCGTGTCGCGATGCTGCGCAACATCGCGAAGACCGCGCCGTACTTCCACGACGGATCGGTGCAGCGCCTCGATGTCGCGGTGCGCGTGATGGCCGAGTTGCAACTCGGGCAAAAGCTGAACGATGAGCAAGTCGCAGCTATCGTGTCTTTCCTCGAGTCGCTGACCGGTGACGTGCCGGCGCACTACGCGCCGCCTTGAGCGTCAGGCCTCGGCGATGAGGCCAACAGCGAAGCGCGCTCAATGGCTGCCGCCGGGCGCGCCCGGTTCGGCCTGAAAGTCGACCAGCCCCTGGCGATGCAGATGCTCGAAAGTGGCCGGTGCAAGGCCCATTGCACGCGCAACGCTTTCCAGCTCGACGATGTTGCGCCGGCCATCGACAGTGGCCAGAAAGGCCCGCTCGACCCGATCGAGCCTTGAGTCGCGGGCTTCCAGCCATTGGCGCGCAACCGCCGTTTGCGTGGGCGTGGGCAGTGGGTTCATCGGCGGCTCCTCGGGTGAAAATGCCAGGGTGCGCGTGTCGCATGACACGTTGGTGACAGACCTGCACTGCATGCGTCATCGACAGGTCACGGTTGCTTCATGCCCATGTCATCGCCACTGCCGAGCATGCGCCTGTCTACGGGAGGGCGACATGAACGATCTGCTCGTGCCGAACATTCGGCCATTCGATGCGCGTGAGGACGCGCCACAGGCGGTACCGCGGCCACCGCGGGCCGCCGGGTTCGAGGTGTACTGGGCGCGCCTGGCGAGTGAAGTGCGCGAGGCGCAGCGTTTGCGTTTTCGGGTCTTTGCCGGCGAGATGGGCGCGCACTTGACACCACTGGCCGGCTCGCCGCCGGGCCACGACGTCGATCGTTTCGATGCCTTCTGCGAGCACTTGCTGGTGCGCGCCAATGGAATCGGCGATGAGCCCGGCGAAGTCATCGGCACCTACCGCGTGCTGACTCCCGACGCGGCGCGCCGCGCCGGCGGTCTCTACAGCGAGACCGAGTTCGATCTGGAGCGGGTGCGGCCGCTGCTTCGCACTGCGGTCGAGCTGGGGCGTTCGTGCGTGCACCCGCAGTGGCGAGCCGGCGGGGTCGTGATGGCGCTGTGGAGCGCGCTCGGCGAATTCATGCTCGCCAATCAGCTCGACACGATGATCGGCTGCGCCAGCGTCGGCATGCGCGACGGCGGCCATGGCGCCGCCAGCCTGTGGGCGCGCTTGCGCGAAACCCATCTCGCGCCGCCCGATTGGCGCGTCACGCCCCACCTGGCCTTGCCGGTCGACGAGCTGCGCCACGATGTGGACGTTGAGACACCCGCGTTGATCAAGGGTTACCTGCGCTGCGGGGCCAAGGTGCTCGGGCCACCGGCCTGGGACCCCGACTTCTGCACCGCCGACCTGCCACTGATGATGCGTTTCGACGAGCTGCCAGCGCGCTACAGAAGGCACTTTCTGGGCGACTGATGCTGCGCGCCGAGCCACTCGGCGACTTGGCGCGCGACCCAGGCGCCGTCGTCAAGCGGCAGGTCGTGGCCTGCTGTCGGGTGGCATTGCAGCGCTGCGCCCCAGGCCTGCGCCAGGCGCTGTGAGCAGCGTGGGTCGACGAGCTCGTCGGCCTCGCTTGCCAGCAGCAGCAAGGGTACCTGTGGCGCCGCGCGGGGCGCGCTGAAACGCGCCGCGGCCCAGAGCTGGCGCAAGGCGTTGGCCCGCGACACGGGGTTCTCGCTGCGCCAGCGAACCCACTCGGCGAGCAGCGCGCTCTTGTCGACCGTGGGGTGGCGCGTGGTGATCTCGAGCACCGTGCGCTCATTCTCCGCGGTGTCGCGCGACAACACCATGCCGAGCACCGACGCGTAGTTGCGCGGCCGCAGGCGCTGGTACCACGGGCTGAACGTGCGCAAGCTGGTGTTGATCAGCACGCAGCCTCGCAACTCTTCGGGGTGTTCGTGCGCCCAGGCCAGCGCCACCATCGCACCGAGCGACATCGCGAGCAGGTGGTAAGGCGGAGTCACCCCGCGTTCGCGCAGCGCCACGCGGCACGACTCGGCCATGTCGCCCACGCGTGTCGGGCTCACCTGTGCATTCAGTTGCCCGTTGCCCGGCAGGTCGAGCGTGAGCACCTGCGCCGGGCCCAGTTGCGCTTGCAGCAGCGCGGGGAATTCGCCCCAGTGACGGCGCTCGCGCGTGAGCCCGCGCACCAGCACCCAGGTGCTCATTGGCCACCCTTGCGGTACCAACGCTGCAGCGCCAGTTCCTGGTGGCGTTCGCGCGCGGCGCCGGTGGGCAGCCACTGGCGGTGGCTCGAAGCGGCACGGGTCAGGAAATCGAACCACGCCATGTGCCGGCGCAGCACACGTTGCTGGCGGTGCTGGATCAGCGGGTTGAAGATGCCGTGGCGGCTGAAGAGCTGGCGCGGGTTTTTCTTGACCCAGAGCCACGAACCCATTTCGAGCGTGAACGGCAGAAACATGCGCTCGTTTGTGCCGTTAGCTGCAAGGTAAAGATGGTCCCACAGATCGCCATGCGTCAGGTACTGGTGGCTCTGCGGCTCGAGCACGTAGCGGTGGTGAGCGTGGCTGTGGTCGAAGATCTGGTTCAGCGCGTGGATCTCCGGCAGGTGCGCGATCGGCCTGGCCGTGTGCGCGAACGGAAACCAGATGCGGTCGACCGTGCCGAAGCCCGAATGGCAGTCGAGTGCGATGCTGAACGGTCGTGCGAGCAGCTCGGCGCGCACCAGCGCGCACAGCGCCTGGCTCTCGGCTTCCATCGGCGCGCCCTGCGGCCCGCGGTACCAGGGCAGGCCGGCGCTCACGCGCTGCCCGCCGATCAGCCACGGCACCGGCTCGGTCGCGTCGAGCGGCGCGTTGCGCATCAGGTCGACGCCGTTCGGGTTGGCGCGGGTGCCGCGCCACACGCCCCCCGGGTTGACCAGCGGCATGAACACGAGGCGCAAGGTTTCGAGCTGGCGCTGCAACACGCTGTCCCACGCGAGCCGCCGCACCAGGCTGCGCAGGTAGGTCAGCACGAGCTCGGCACCGATGCGCTCCAGCCCATGCACGCCGCCGAAAAATCCGACGGCGGGCAACGTGGGGTCGGGGTTGCCGAGGGCGACCGTGTGGAGCTGCAGGCGCTGCCCATGGCAGGCGACATCACCGAGCACACGGTGCTCGATGCGCGAGCCGCCTTCGTCGATGATGTGCTGCAGTTCGACCAGCTCGGGCAGTTCGGTGGGGCTCACGGCTCACACGGCATGGTGTCGAAAGGCGAAGGGGCAGATGGCGGTCGAGGATAGCCGCGCCACGCTGAGTGGCCGGGCTTTCGCGGCGATGTGAGGACGGTTCGATACACCCCGCGGCATGACATCAAACCGACACATTGCCGCGCTAAGTTCGCGTCAGCCACAGCCCGAACCGCCATGCACAACCGAGCCCGCCCGCCGATCGCCCCTTCCGCCCTCGCCCTCGGGGCCGCGGTGCTGTGGGGCTTGATCGAGTGGGTGGCGTTGTGGCGCAGCCGCTGGCGCGAGCGCAAGGCCCCTGTACTGCGGCGTTGACACGCCGCTGCTCAGGCCGCAAAGGCCCGGCCCGCGACGGGCCTCGGCCATCCCGAGGGATATTCGCATTCCAGATAAGGAAAGCACTTTTTGTTGCTTCCGCGATTGATGAACTCTCGGGATACTGCGCCCCATGAACTTTCAACAGCTGCGCTCCGTGCGCGAAGCGCTGCGCTGCGGCTTCAACCTTACCGAAGTGGCCAAGGTGCTGCACACCTCGCAGCCGGGCGTGAGCCGGCAGATCCGCGAACTCGAGGAAGAACTCGGCGTCGATCTGTTCGTGCGCGCGGGCAAGCGCCTGACCTCGCTGACCGAAGTCGGCAGCCTGATCGTGCCCATCATCGAGAACATGCTGAAAGACGCCGAAAGCCTGAAGCGCGCCGGCGAAGAGTTCACGCAGCAGGCGGCGGGCCGGCTCTCGATCGCGACGACCCACTCCCAGGCCCGCTACGCGCTGCCCGGCGCGGTACGTGACTTTCGCCAGCGCTACCCGCAGGTGAGCCTGAGCCTGCACCAGGGCACGCCCGACCAGGTGGCCGAAATGCTGATCTCGGGCGAGGCCGACATCGGCATCGCCACCGAGGCCCTGGCCACCTACGACGTGCTGGTGGCCCTGCCCTGCTTTCGCTGGACCCACAGCGTGATCGTGCCGCCCGGCCACGCGCTGCTCGACGGCGCGCCGCTCACGCTGGAGCGGCTGGCCGAGTTCCCCATCATCACCTACAACCCCGGCTACACCGGCCGCACGCACATCGACGAGGCATTCGAAAAGGCCGGCATCGAGATCGATCTGGTGATCACCGCGATGGACGCGGACGTGATCAAGACCTACGTCGGCCTCGGCCTGGGCGTGGGCATCGTCGCCTCGATCGCGTTCGACGACGAACGCGACCGCGAGCTGCGCGCGATCGATGCACGCCACCTGTTCGAGATCAACCTGACCAAGCTCGCGGTGCGCCGCGGAAGTTTCCTGCGCAGTTATGTCTACGATTTCATCGAGACCTTTGCGGCGTCGCTGAAGCGCGACGTCGTCGAGCGTGCGATGGCAACGGCCCCGGGCACGCGGATCGAGCTTTAGATCATCGCCGCCGGGTCGGCGAGTTCGGCTTCCGCCCCTGCGTTCGCGCCCGCCGAGAAGCGCGTGATGCGCCGCGGCTTCAGGTGCACGAGGCTGCCGTTGCTCAGGCCGAGGCGGTCGCGCAGTGCGGTGTAGTCGCTGCGCGTCATCTCGACATCGACGAAGCTGCCATCGTCGAGACGCTTGAATTCGATGCGGGTCTGCGGCCCGACCGTCAGCGCCTGCGACAGCGTCACGGCCAGCGCACCTTCCTGCGCGTCGGCCACGATCTCGAGTTCGTGCGGCCGCACGTAGCTCACCTCGTCGGCATTCGTGGTGCCGCCGGGCGCGTGACCGAAGCGGCCATGGAACAGGTTCACGTCGCCGAGGAACTGCAATACGAAGGGCGTGGCCGGGTGGTCGTAGACCTGGTCGGGCGGGCCATCCTGCTCGATGCGGCCCTGGTTCATCACGACCACGCGGTCGGCGACTTCCATCGCTTCGTCCTGATCGTGGGTCACGAACACGCTGGTGATGTGCATCTCGTCGTGCAGCCGGCGCAGCCAGCGGCGCAATTCCTTGCGCACCTTCGCGTCGAGCGCGCCGAAGGGTTCGTCGAGCAGCAGCACCTTCGGCTCGACCGCGAGCGCCCGCGCGAGCGCGATGCGCTGGCGCTGGCCGCCCGAGAGCTGGTGCGGGTAGCGGTCGGCGAGCCAGTCGAGCTGCACGAGCTTGAGCAACTCCATCACCTTGGACTTGATCTGCACCTCGCCGGGTCTCGTGGCCTTCGGGCGCACACGCAACCCGAACGCGACGTTCTCGAAGATGCTCATGTGGCCGAACAGCGCGTAGTGCTGGAACACGAAGCCGACCTGGCGGTCGCGCACGTCGTCGAAAGTGGCGTCTTCGCCATGGAACAGCACCGAGCCGGAATCGGGCCGCTCCAGCCCCGCGATGATGCGCAGCAGCGAGGTCTTGCCCGAGCCCGAAGGCCCGAGCAGCGCGACCAGTTCGCCCGACGGGATGTCGAGGTTCAGCTTGTCGCAGACGACGGTGTTGCCGAAGCGCTTGTTGAGGTTGCGGATCTCGATGCTCATGGCGGCTTGCTCACTCGTTTCTGTCGGAAGCGCTGCGCTTTTGTTTTTTCACGCGTTGCTCGACCGCGTACTTCAGCACCAGCGTCACCAGCGCCAGCAAGGCCAGCAGCGAGGCCACCGCGAACGCCGCGGCGAACTGGTATTCGTTGTAGAGGATCTCGATGTGCAGCGGCATCGTGTTGGTCTGGCCGCGGATGTGACCCGAGACCACGCTGACCGCGCCGAACTCGCCCATCGCCCGCGCGTTGCACAGGATCACGCCGTACAGCAGCGCCCACTTCACATTCGGCAGCGTGACGCGCCAGAACATCTGCCAGCCCGAAGCGCCGAGCACACGCGCGGCTTCTTCCTGTTCCTGCCCTTGCGCCTGCATCAGCGGGATCAGCTCTCGCGCGATGAACGGGAAGGTCACGAAGACCGTGGCCAGCACGATGCCCGGCACCGCGAAAATCACCTTCAGGTCGTGGTCGCGCAACGAAGCACCGAACCAGCCCTGCAGGCCGAAGATCAGCACGTAGATCAGGCCGGCGATCACTGGCGATACCGAAAACGGCAGGTCGATCAGCGTCAGCAACACGTTCTTGCCGCGGAAGTCGAACTTGGCGATGCACCACGCGGCCGCGACGCCGAACACCAGATTCAGCGGCACCGAAATCGCCGCGGCGATCAGCGTCAGCCAGATCGCCGACACCGCATCGGGCTCGGTGATGGCCGCGAGGTAAACGCCCCAGCCTTTTTTGAACGCCTCGAAGAACACGGCCGCGAGCGGCACGAACAGGAAGAACGCGAGGAAGGCGAGCGCCAGCCCGATCAGGGTTCGGCGCACCCAAGGCGGTTCGGCCGTGGCCGCCAGCGCGGTCCGCGGCGCGACCGATCGGCGCAGCGCAGGCACTGCCGGCAAGGTGGTGGTCGTGGTCGTTGACATGATCGGTTTCAGTGCCCCTGGCGCTGCCGTGCCCAGGCCTGCAGCAGGTTGATGGCCAGCAGCATCGCGAACGCGGCAACGAGCATCACGACGGCGATCGCCGTCGCACCCTGGTAGTCGTATTGCTCGAGCTTGGTGATGATCAAGAGCGGCGTGATCTCCGAGATCATCGGCATGTTGCCGGCGATGAAGATCACCGAGCCGTACTCACCGAGCGCGCGCGCGAACGCGAGTGCGAAGCCGGTCAGCAGGGCCGGCGTCAGGATCGGCAGGATCACGCGGGTGAAGGTCTGGGCCCGCGTCGCACCGAGCGTGGCCGCTGCTTCTTCGAGTTCCTTTTGCATGTCTTCGAGCACCGGCTGCACCGTGCGCACGACAAACGGCAGCCCGATGAAGGTCAAGGCCACGAACACACCGAGCGGCGTGTACGAAACTTTCACACCGATCAGCGCGAGATACTGGCCGATCCAGCCGTTGGCGGCGTACAGCGAAGTCAGTGCGATGCCGGCCACCGCCGTGGGCAGCGCGAACGGCAGGTCGACGAGCGCGTCGACGATGCGCTTGAACGGAAACTCGTAGCGCACCAGCACCCAGGCGACGATCAGCCCGAACACCGAGTTCAGCAGCGCCGCCGCCAGCGAGGCGCCGAAGGTCAGCCGGTATGACGCCATGACACGTGGGGAAGTCACGGCCTCCCAGAACGCCGGCCAGGTCATCGTGAAGGTCTTCAGGAACGCCGCCGACAGCGGCACCAGCACGATCAGCCCGAGGTACAGCAGCGTGAAGCCGAGCGCCAGGTCGAAGCCCGGCAGCACGCTGTGCCGCTTGAGCAAAGTGCGAGAAAGAAACACGGCGTGGCTTCAGCGCCTGGCGGCGGCGACGATCTGGTCGTTCGCCCAGTCGGCGGGGATCAGGTTGCCGCGATCGTGCAGCACGTCGATGTCGTTGGCTTGGTTCATCGTCAGGACGTCGGCGGTCCGGCGATCGAAGCAAGGCAAGTTTGTGCGGGGCATGGGCGTGTCGGCAGGGTCGCAAGAGGCGAAGCGACGCATCTTAGTGAGGCCGTGGCCGAGAGGAAACGACGCAAATTCAACTTGCTTATGCGCAGACTGAGTAAGCGCATCGGCAGACGCAGCAAGGGCGCGGCGCGCCGGCGGGGCGACCTCGAGCATTGGCCTTCGTTCGCGGTGCTCGGTAACATCGCCGGTTTACTTCGAGGAACACCATGCGCTTGAAACTCGGCCTGTTGGGCATCGGCAAGATCGCGCGCGATCAGCACATTCCGGCGCTCACGGCGAGCCGCGATTTCGAACTCGTCGCTTGTGCGAGCCGCAACGCGCGCGTCGATGGCGTCGCGAATTTCAGCGACCTCGAGACCATGCTGGCGGAGATGCCACAACTCGACTGCATATCGATCTGCACGCCCCCGCAGGCGCACTTCGCCGCCGCGCTGACGGCACTGCGCGCGGGCAAGCACGTGATGCTCGAAAAACCACCGACCGCGACGACGCGGCAGATCGCGCTGCTGGCCGACGAGGCCGCGCAGCAGGGCCGCAGCTTGTTCCAGTCGTGGCACTCGCGCTTCGCGGCGAGCGTTGGCGCCGCGCGCGACTGGGTGCACGCCCGCACGCTCACGGGCGGCCGCATCGTCTGGAAAGAAGACGTGCACCACTGGCACCCGGGGCAGCAGTGGATCTGGGAGGCGGGGGGCTTCGGCGTCTTCGACCCCGGCATCAATGCGCTCTCGATCTTGACCGAGGTGCTCGCGAACGAGGTCTGCGTCGAGACCGCCGTGCTGTCGTTCCCCGAGAACCAGCAGGCGCCCATCGCCGCCGAGGTGCGCCTGCGCACCGAGGCTGGCGTCACAGTCGATACCGAGTTCGACTTTCGACAAAAGGGCGAGCAGAGCTGGGACATCGAACTGTTCACCACCACCGGCCGCTTGAAACTTTCGCAAGGCGGCGCGGGGCTCGAGATCGACGGCGAGGTCGTCGCGGCCGACCAAGGCCTGGCCGGCGAATACCCGCGCCTGTACACACGCTTTGCGTCGCTGTGCGCGGCGGGCCGGTCTGAAGTGGACTGGCGGCCGTTTCAACTCGTGGCCGATGCTTTCCTGATCGGTGAGCGGCGCATCGTCGCACCGCATCGGGTGTGAATCAGAGCGGGGCGGGCTCACCGCTTCGCATGACGCGAACGGTCCGAAGCGATCGGCTGCGGCCGTCGGGCCATCGTCCAGTCGTAGAAGGTTTCGGCTGCGGTCGAGAAGCCGCTGTCGCGCTTGCGCACCAGGTAGATCTGCCGCGTCAACCCGGGCCACTTCAGGGGCCGGATGACGAGCTCGGGTGACCGGAACTGATACAGCGTCAACGACGGTACGACGCTGATGCCCAGGCCGGCGCCGACCATGCCGGCGACGGTGGCCAACTGGTCGACTTCGAGCACCGCCGGCAAGGCCTGGGGGAGAGTCGCCGCATCGATGTACTGGCGCACGCTCGAGGTTCGCGACAGATGAATGAATGGCCAGGCGGCCACGTCCCGGGGACGCGGATTGGGGTGGTCTGCGAGCGGGTGATCCTTGCGGCACACGAGGTGAAAACCATCGCTGCAGAAGGGCTCGGCGCGCAGCTCCGGTGTGTTGGCCCGCGTCGCGGCCAGCGCAAAGTCGGCCTGGCCGCTGCGCACCCGCTCGATGCAAGGCTCCGAGAGCACATCGGCCACTTCCAGGTCGATGCCGGGGTGGGCCTCGCGAAACCCCGCCAGCACCTGCGGCAGCCAGTCGGCCGCCAAGGAAGGCAGCAGCGCTATCGACACCCGCCCGCGCTGCAGCGTGGCCCGCGCATGCATATCTGACACGGCCGCCTCGAACTCGGCCAGCACGCGGCGCGCGGAGACCTCGAACTCCTGGCCCTCGGCGGTCAGCTCGACACGGCGCGTGTTGCGATCGAACAGGCGGACCTCGAGCGACTCCTCGAGCTGGCGGATCAGCGCGCTGAAGGCCGACTGCGACAGATGGCAGACGGTCGCCGCCCGCGTGAAGTTCCGGCCCTCCGCCAGGGCGATGAACGCGCGCAACTGACGGGTCGATATATTCATCTGCGTTTCCGATCAATCCATCGGAAGTTTACGTTTCACAGGAGATGCGCGTCTACCTAAAGTGGGCACTGGAGTCTGGGCATCCGACCCGGCCCGCTTTCAACGGAGACAACATGACGCGAACCTCGCTACTGGTGGCCGCACTCGCCGCCGGCCTTCTCGGAGCCTGCGGCGGCAGCGACAGCGATTCGGCTGCGCCGGCTGCAAGCCCGCAATTCAAGCTGACCGTCAGCACGACCGAAGACTTTCCCGGTACCTACGGTACGGTCGGCGCCTACGAAAAACTCAGCGGCACGCTGGCCGGCGAGGTCGATCCGAAAGACCCGCACAACGCGATCATTCAAGACCTCGCGCTCGCCCCCGTGAACAGCCGCGGGCTGGTCGACTACAGCGCCGAGTTCGTGCTGATCAGGCCGAAGGACATGAGCAAAGCCAACGGCGTGCTGCGCTACGACGCGCCCAACCGCGGCAACATCCTGACGCTCGTCAACCCGACCGCGAACCCGTCGGATGCCGAGTACCTGGAGCGCGGCTATTCGCTGCTCTACTCGGCGTGGCAAGGCGATGTGCCGAAGTCGAGCGCCGCACGCCTGACGCTCACCGTGCCGGTGGCGAAGAACGCCGACGGCTCGTCGATCACCGGCCCGTACCGCGCCGAGTTGATCTTGTCGGCGGCCACGCCGGTGATCGCGCTGCCGAGCGGTGTCTTCAACGGTTCGATGATTCCGTACGCACCGGCCAGCCTCGACAACAGCTTGCCCGGCTACTCGCTGACCAAGCGCATCAAAGAGACCGACCCGCGCATCGCGATCGCCGCCGCCGACTGGAAGTTCGCCAACTGCGACACCGGCGCCAACCCCTTCCCGGGCACGGCCGACGGCAGCAAGGTCTGCCTCAAGGACGGCTTCGATCCGAACTACCTCTACGAACTCGTCTACGTCGCGAAAGACCCGAAAGTGATGGGCGTGGGCCTGGCCGCACTGCGCGACACGATCGGCTTCTTCCGCAAGGCGACAGCCGACGCTTCGGGCACGGCCAACCCGCTGGCCGGAAAGATTCGCTACGCGATCGGCCAAGGCACGTCCCAGTCGGGCAACGCGATGAAGACCTTCCTGCACCTCGGCTTCAACGAGGCGCTGGACGGCAGCAAGGTGTTCGAAGGCATCTACGCGCACGTCGCGGCGCGCCAGACCAACATCAACACACGTTTTGCGGTGCCCGGTGGCGGCGGCGCGATCCGCACCGACCACACCGCGTTCGGCCAGACGGCGCCCCGCGGCCTTGCCGCCGACTACCGCGACGACGTCGCCGGGCGCAGCGGCGGCGTGATGAAACGCTGCACCGCGACCCACACCTGCCCGAAGTTCTTTCTCGGTCTTTCGGGCACCGAGTTCTGGCAACTGCAGGGTTCCCCGGTGCTGACCGACGCCAACGGCTTCGCCGATCTCGTGCAACCCGACAACGTGCGCATCTACTACTACTCGAGCACCCAGCACGGCGGCGCAGGCGGCACCGCAAGCATCAACTACGTGCCTGCAGCGGGTGTCTATCCGCTGGGCACGGTGACGCAGCATGTCGACACCTTCCGTGCGCTTTTCGTTGCGCTCGAAGACTGGGTCGTTCGCGACACCGCGCCGCCCGCGAACCAGGTGCCGAAGATCGCCGACGGCACGCTGGTGCGCGCCAGCCAGGTGGTTTTCCCGACGATGAAGGGCGCGACGTGGCCGATCGCCGGCGTAGCCACAGCGATCCCCGACTTCCAGTACCTTGCGCGCTACAACGGCTGGTCGGTGCTCGACTTCGGGCCGCAGTACATCCCGCAGGACGAGTCAGGCATCGCGAGCTTGTTGCCACCTTCGTACACGAACCGCGACTACGCGATCCTGGTTCCGCAGGTCGATCCTTCGACCGGGCTCACGACCTCGGGCATACGCAGTGTCGCCGTGCGTGCGCCGCTGGGCACCAGCATCGAGTTCAACCCGGTCGCCAACCCGCTGTTCGGCGAGAACGTCAGCCTGGCGGGGTCGTTCATTCCCTTCCACAAGACCGAAGCGGCGCGCCTGGCCGCGGGAGACACGCGCCCTTCGCTGGAGTCGCTGTACGGCACCCAGGCCGGCTACGTCGCGGCCGTCACGGCGGCGGCCAATCAGCTGGTCACCGAGCGCGTGCTGCTGCGGCGCGATGCCGACCGCATCATTGCGGCCGCGGTGGCGACGCCGGTGCTACCGTAGGTCGGTCTCATCCACCAGGACCTGCCCCATGGCGATCAAGCCCAACCTCCGCATTGGCTGCGCCGCCGGTTTCTCCGGCGACCGCACCGACGCAGCCGGCCCCATCGTCGATGCGATGCTCGCGGTGGGCGGCCCTTCGGTGCTGATCTTCGAGACCCTGGCCGAACGCACGCTGGCGCTCGCACAGCTCGCACGCCGCACTGATCCGCAGGGCGGTTATGAGCCCTTGCTCGATGAACTGCTTCGGCCAATTCTGCAACCTTGCATGGCCGGGGGCATCCGCATCGTCAGCAACTTCGGTGCAGCCAATCCGTCTGGTGCCGCGCGCCACATCGTGGCGCTGGCGCGCGAGCTGGGCATGCGTGTACCGCGCATTGCGATCGTCGAAGGCGACGACCTGAGCGGCACCGAACAACGCAAGTTGCTCGGCAGCGCGGCGGAGGGCTTGTCGCTGGTTTCGGCCAACGCCTACCTCGGTGCCGAGGCGATCGCCGATGCCTTGACCGCCGGCGCCGAGATCGTCGTGTGCGGGCGTGTCGCCGACCCTTCGTTGACCGTCGGGCCGGCACTGGCCCACTTCGGATGGGCGCGCGATGACTGGACCCGGCTGGCACGCGCAACCATGGCCGGGCACCTGCTCGAATGCGGTTCGCAGGTCAGCGGCGGCTACTACGCCGACCCCGGTGTCAAAGACGTTCCGGGCCTCGCGAATCTCGGCTACCCGATCGCCGAGCTGAATGCCGATGGTGAATGCATCGTTTCAAAGGCGCCCGGCACCGGCGGGCGCATCGACGCCCACACCGTCAAGGAACAACTGCTCTACGAAGTGCACGACCCGAGCGCCTACCTGACGCCGGATGTCGTGGCCGACATCACCGAAGCCGATGTCATCGAGCTGGGCCCCGACCGCGTGCAGCTCACCGGCGTGCGCGGGCATGCGCGGCCGGGCAGCCTGAAGGTCAATCTGTGCCATGAAACAGGTTGGCTTGCCGAGGGCGAAATCTCGTATGCCGGCGCGCGGGCCGAGGCGCGCGCGCGGCTGGCGGCCGACGTGCTGCGGCAGCGGCTCGACGGCCTTGGGCCGCTGCGGGTCGACCTGATCGGCGTGGCGAGCGTCTTCGGCGACGACGCCGGCTGCTGGCTCGGCGCGCAGGTTCCGGGCGAGGCACGCGACGTGCGCTTGCGAGTGGCAATGAAACACGCAGAGCGCGCGAAGGCAGAACGGCTGCTGCGCGAAGTCACGGCCTTGTATTGCTGTGGGCCGGCCGGCGGTGGCGGCGTGCGCACAGCACTGCGACCCCGCCTCGGCACGGTCTCGTGCCTGGTGCCGCGCGAGTCCGTGCCGGCGACGTACCGCTTCATCGAGGCGGCCGCATCATGAGCCAGAACCTGAAGCTGCCCCTACACCGCGCCGCGCACGGCCGCACGGGTGACAAGGGCGACCGCTCGAACATCAGCGTGATCGCCTGGCACCCGGCCTTGTGGTCCTTGCTCGTCGAGCAGATTACCGAAGAAGCGGTGGCGCACCAGTTCGCGCATCGCCGGCCGTCATCGGTTCGGCGTTATCTGCTGCCCCGGCTGCACGCGATGAACTTCGTGCTGGACGGCGTGCTCGATGGCGGCGTCAACGATTCCTTGAACCTGGACACGCACGGCAAGGCACTGTCCTACCTGCTGCTCGATCTTCCACTCGACGTCCCCACTGATCTGATCCCCTTCCTGGTCGGCCCGGGCTGATCACGTCGAACCCCTCCCCACCCACCTTCTCGAGACCCGCCCCATGACCACGAAATCACTTCCCCGCCGCAGCCTGCTGGCCGCGGCCATGGCACTGTTTGCCAGCGTGACATTGCCGCTGCCGGCCGTTGCGCAGACCTATCCCACGAAGCCGATCGTGTTCGTCGTTCCCTTCGCCGCCGGCAGTGCCACCGATCAGCTGGCGCGGGCCCTCGGGCAGTCGATCACCGAGCAGACCAAGCAGGCCGTGGTGGTCGACAACAAGGCCGGTGCCAGCGGCATGATGGCCGCACAGGCCTCTGCGCGCGCCGCCGCAGACGGCTACACCGTGCTGATCACGACCAACACCACGCACGCGGCGAACGAGCACCTGTACAAAAAGCTGCCGTACGACCCCGTGAAAGACTTCGCTCCGGTCAGCGGGCTCGGCAAGGGTGGGCAGGTTCTCGTGGTGAACGCGGCGTCGCCCTACAAGACCGTGGCCGACCTGGTGGCCGCGGCGAAGAAGAACCCCGGCAAGCTGAGCTTCGGCAGCGGCAGTTCGTCGAGCCGCGTGGCCGGAGAGATGTTCAAGCAACTGAGCGGCACCGACATCCTGCATGTGCCTTACAAGAGCAACCCGATGGCGATCACCGACCTGCTCGGCGGCCAGATCGACCTGATGATCACCGACACCTCCACCGGCGTGCCGCAGATCAAGGCGGGCAAACTGCGGGCACTGGGCTATTCGACCCACAAGCGCAGTGCCATGCTGCCCGACGTGCCGACGATCGACGAGGCCGGCGTGAAAGGCTACGACATGGGCTACTGGTTCGCGGCCTACGTGCCGGCCGGGACGCCGGCGCCGATCATTGCGCGGCTGAATGAACTGCTCGGCCATGCCGTGAAGAGCGCTGCTGCGAAGACCTTCTTCGACACGGCCGGTTCGGAGCCCTGGACCACCACCCCCGACGAACTGGCGAAGTTCCAGACTGCCGAAACGCAGAAGTGGGGGAAGGTGATCAAGGCTGCCGGTATCGAGCCTGAGTGAGCAAAGAGGCGGCCCCGATATGTCACGGGGCCGCTCCACGTTGAATCCACTGGGTTCAGCCCTCTTGTCGAGTGCATCCAGCGTTCAGATCAACGGGCCGTCGTCGGATCGATCACGGCCGACACCGCGGTGATCTTGTTCGCCGGCAGACCGGCCCTCTTGGCATGCTCGCGGATCAAGCCCTCGCTCGGCGCGTTGTAGACGCAGTAGATCTTGTCGCCAGCCACGTAGCTGTGCACCCATTGGATGTCCGGGCCGAGTTCCCGGAGCACCTTGTTCGACACGGTCGAGGCATCGCGCAACTGCTCGGCGCTCAACTTCGACGCGCCCGCCATGTCGCGCTCGATGACGAACTGCTGCAGGCCGGCCGCTTGTGCCGGAAGAGCGGCGCCCGAGGCCAGAGCGATCATGGCCGTGGACATGAAGATGAAGTTCTTGAGTTTCATGTTCGAGATTCCTTGAGATGGGTTGATGGGGTCACGCGGCGGTCATCGGGGTGATGACGGTTCGCACTTCCGTGACCTTGCTGGCGGGGAAGCCGCTGATTTCGGCGTGCTGGCGCACCGAGCTCTCGTGGTCGGCGAGGTATTCGCAATACGTCTTGTCGTCGACGACGTACGACTGCACCCACTGCACCTTGCCCGACAGCTGCGCGAGGGCGGCGTTCGAAGTCGACGAGGCGTCCTTGAGCTGCTGGCCGGTCATTTGGCCGACGCCGGGAATGTTGCGTTCGATCAAAAAGCGTTTCATTTCGATGGTCCTTTGATTGAGAGTTGCTCCGCGGGTTGAAGACTTGCGGTCGCGCTGCGGAAGGGGCGCGACCGCAACGGTCACCAGTGCATGAATTCACCGATGGACTGTTCTATGGCGCTCTCCAGCGCAAGGTTGGCTGCGACGAGGTCTTGCATCGCAATGCCCATGGCCTTGTAGACCGTGATGTCGTCGTCGCTGCGCCGCCCCGGGGCCTTGCCCAGAAGGACGGCCCCCAGCGTCGCCACGCGATCGCGATCGATCCCTGCGAGCTCCGCGCAACCGACCGGTGGGGCTTGCAAGGCATCGAGCGTCTCGACGAAGAGCCGGTGCTCTCGTGCGACGCTGGGCGGCAGTTCGCCGGCTGGTGGGTGGTACCCAACGGACGACACGTGCGTGCCCGCGCGGATCCAGCTCGGGTCGATGACCGGAGCGCTGCTGTGCGTGGCCAGGCACACCACGTCCGACTCAGCGACCGCCTGGCGCACATCGCTGCTCGCACGCGCCAATGGGTGCGTGGCCGCCAGACGCTGCGCTTCGTCGGCATGCAGCGAACAGACGTTGATGTGATCGAAGGCGCGCACCAGCGGCAGCAGGCGCAGGTGCTCGTGACCCTGCACGCCGGCACCGATCACGGTCGCGACCCGCGCGTTGTGGCGTGCCAGCAAGCGCACCGACAGCACGGCCGACGCCGCTGTGCGGGCCGCGGTGATGCAGGTGCCGTCCATGACACAACAGGCCGCGCCAGTGTCTGGCTCGTACAAGGTGATCAGCGAAAGGTGGCTCGGCAGGTCGACGCGGTGGTTGCCGTCGAAAACGTTGACCACCTTGACTGTGATCTTCAGGCCAGGCTGCCATGCGGGCATCGCCAGGCTGAACCCCCTGCCCGGCAGCAGAACCTGCTGTCGGGCTGGCGACTGGACTTCGCCTCGCTCCAGCGCGCGGAAGCCGTCTTCCAGCGCATCGAGAAGGCGCGAGGGGTCCAGGCAGCGTTCGACATCGGCCTCGCTCAGGGTGCGAACCGCGCGGTTGCCCTTGCGGATCTCGAAGGCTGCCTTGGCCAGCTTGGGCGGTGATGCGTGGGTCATGGTACTGGTGAGCTGTGCTCATCGATTGAGGTTTGCGATGGGGTTATTTTTGAAGAATCGCCCATGAAGCTCAAACGCTTTGTCTTGCATTGACTTGAGCATTGCTCAAGCGTAGAAAGACGCCATGGCCTTGTCTGCAACCCTCGTGAACCAGCTGCGCGCGTTCGAGGCGGTGGGTCGGCACGGCAGCTTCAAGCGCGCCGCCGATGAGTTGCATGTCACGCAGTCGGCGCTCAGTCATCACGTGAGGCACCTGGAGCAGCAGCTGGGCGTCGTGTTGTTGCGCCGGCTCCACCGTCGCATCGAACTCACCGAAGACGGGCAGCGCTTGTGCAAGGACTGCAGCGCGGGGTTCGAGTCACTCGAGCGCGCAGTGCAACAGCTGATCGTCAGCGAGGCAGAAGATGCGCTGACCGTCAGTGTTGCGCCGTACTTCTCCGCCAAATGGCTGACGCCGCGGCTCGGCAGCTGGTGGGCAAAACATCCGAAGATCGACTTGCAGCTGCGTCATGCCTACCAACCGGCTGACTTCCTGCATGACCGTGTCGACGCGGGCATCAGTTGGGGCCATGGGCAATGGGACGATGCCGAGGTCAAGCAGGTGCTGACCGGCGAGCTCGTCGCGGTGTGCAGCCCGCCGTTGGCGCGCCAACTCAAGGGGCTGGATGCGATCGCACGGCAGCGGCTGTTATGCGAGTTCGATCCGCAGCACTGGAAGGCGTGGTTCGCGAACGCCGGAGACACTGCGTCGCGCAAGCTCGACATCGTGTTGATCGACGACTCGCATGCCCTGCGCCGCGCCGCGGTGGATGGCCACGGTGTGGCGCTCTTCTTCCGCGGCCTGCTGCAAGACGATCTGCGGTCTGGGCAACTGGTGCAGTTGCGCGACGTGACCGTAGACCCCGCTTGCGCCTACTACTTCGTGCGGCCCAAAGGAAAACCGGTGGGCGCAAAGGTCGGGGCGTTTCAGCGCTGGCTCATGGACGAAGTGCGGCGCTCTCCATTCGCGTAGGTACTGGCGCCTGCCGGGTCAACGCGGCGCGACGCTGCCGGCCTCCGGCCAGGTCGTGTTGCCGAGCCGCTTCAGCCGCATCTCGAAAACCCGCTCGGGCGGGCGCCCGGGGGCCTCGCGGTCGCCGACCTCCACGAGCTCGTCGTCGCGGATGACGGCGGTGTAGCGCATCACCGTGTCGGGGCCGGCAGGCACCGACCAGGCGTAGCCGTCGTCGGTGGGCGTGAAGACAAACGTTCCCGCATGTCCCTGCGCATGCGATTGCATCTGGAACGCACGGCGGCGCGAGTCATACGAGACGACGCCGAAGGCGTTGAAGCTCACCCGTCCGTCGGCCTCGTAACCACGGCCTTCGATGAGCTTCAGCGTGCCGGCCAGAAAGGGGCCGATGCGCTCGGTTTGCGTGATGTGGTGCTTGGTACCGTCTGGCCGCAGCGTCCACGCGGGGCCGCGCCACACGCCATCCATGCGGTCCAGCGCTTGCATCGCCTGCCGCTGGGCCGCCAGGTTCTGAGCGGGGTCGGACACGGCCTGCGCTCGCAGGCTGCCGGGCGCGAAGGCGATCAACCCGAGCGCCAGGGCGAAGGCTGCCGGCATGACGCCCGCAGTGCGCATGGCGCGAGCAAATGACGTGTGTTGATTTGTCATGGGAGCCTCTTGATGGTGGTGAGGAGCCTCCACTATGGGCACAACACTCGAAGGCCCCGCTCCTCATGCGACGGATCGACAGCGCGGCGGCGTGGATGGCCAGCGGCGGCCGCCAATGGGTGCGGCTCCGCCGGACAAGATCCTCTGCGCGCCGCCGCGATGCTGTTCGCGCATCCCAAAGCCGGTGAAGATCGTCTGTCTGTAGGCGCTGACCGCGGTCGCAGTCAGGCGGCGGATCGAGTCGCAGCGACCGCTTCACTGACAAAAGACGCGTAGTTGCGCAGAGGCCGCCCCAGCATCGCTTGCAGCCGATCGACCGCCCCATCGGCACCCTGCATGCCGATCTTCTGGATGCCGGCCATCATCAGACGCATGTCGTAGGCGAGCCATGCAGGGCCGAAGCTCGCCATCTGGGCTTCGAAGGCGGCAACGTCGTCGCCCGCATAGTTGATCTCCCGGCCGAGCGCGCTGCCCCAGGTGCGCGCCGCGGATGCGCCGGTGATCAGCTCCGGCCCCACCAGGTCCAAGCTCACTGCGGGCAGCGCCGTGGACGCGCCGTCTCGGCGAAGGAGTTCTGCCACGGCGATGTCGGCGATGTCACGGGCATCGATCATCGCGACGCCGGTCGAGCCGATCGGCATCGGGTAGACGCCGTAGCCCTCGATCGCCTGCTGAACCATGCCCTCGTTCTGCATGAAATAGGCAGGACGCAGGATGGTGACGGGCAAGCCGAGTTTCTCGATCATGCGTTCGACGGTGTGCTTGCCCGTGAAGTGCGGAACGTTCACGTACTTGTCGGCGTGGATCACCGACAGGTACACGATGCGTTCGATGCCCGCTTCGTGCGCCAGGTTGAGCGCGATGAGGGCCTGCGTCACTTCGTCGGGCGTGACGGCGTTGAGCAGGAACAGCGTGCGCACCGACGACAAGGCGGCGCGCATCGACGGTACGTTGGTCAGGTCGCCGACCACCTCCGTCACGCCGGCGGGAAACGCCAGCTTTCCCTGCTGGCGAACCAGCGCCTTGACTTCCGCGCCGGCGCTGGCGAGTCCGCGGACAACGAGTGAACCGACTGTGCCCGTGGCACCTGTGACGAGAATGCTCATGTGAATCTCCTGGAGTGGTGAACTGGAAAACGACTAACGCGAGAAGTCCGCCACGACCTTGCCGGTGCGGGAGTCGGTGCGGTTGCGTTCGATGGCTGCAGGGATGTCCTTGAAGCCGACGACCTCGCTGACCTTGGACTTCAGCTGCCCGCCGGCCACTTCTGCGCCGAGCCGTTCGAGCAATACAGCGTCGGGCTTGTTCATGAACCACAGGCCGCGGCGGCCTGCAGGCGTGCGGGCCAGGATGTCGGGCGACGACGTGCCCACGATGGCGCCGGTCGGCGTCAGCACCTGCCAGGAACGATCGAGCACCTCGCCGCCGACGTAGTCCAGCACCAGGTCGATCTCGCGGGCGACCTCCTCGAAGCGTTGTGTCTGGTAGTCGATGACGTGGTCTGCCCCGAGACTGCGCACGTACTCGACATGGGCGGTGGCCACGGTCGCGAAGACCTCGGCGCCTGCCTGCTTGGCGTACTGCACGGCATATCCGCCCAGCCCGCCAGCGGCGCCATGGATCAGGACTCGCTGGCCGGGGTGGATCGGGCCGGCGTGGTGGAGGCTTTGCCAGGCCGCCACGGCAGCAACGGGGATCGCGGCCGCCTGCACATCGTCCAAAGCGTCGGGCGTCCTGGACAGATTGGCCTCCGGGACCGCGACGACATCCGTATAGGCCCCGAGCCCGCCGACCGGACCCATCACCCGATCGCCAACGCGCAAGCGCGAGACGCCCGGCCCGACCGCCTCGACCGCGCCGGCGAGTTCGATGCCCAGCACGGCGGGCAGCTGGAGCGGGAACGCATCCCGCACGTAGCCCGCCCGGACCTTCCAGTCGATGCCGTTGATGCCAGCGGCGCGGACGCGGACCAACACCTGGCCTTCGCCCACCTTCGGAGTCTCGATGTCATTCACCTCGGCGGCATCGGGGCCGCCGTAGGTACGAATCAGCACTGCACGTTGCGTTGTCATTTCGGTTTCCTCTTGTTTGAGTTGCGGTGACGAGAAGATAGGTCGTTGCATGCTCAAAACAAAGACGCCAAAATCAAAACATACCGTCTCACTCTTGGAACAGCATGGACTTGAACGGGCTCGGTGACTTCACGCTCGTCTCGACCCACGGAGGCCTCGGGAAGGCCAGTCGCGCCAGCGGCAAGTCGAAGGCGACGCTGTCCCGGCACATCGCAGAACTGGAGGAGCAGCTCGGGGTGCGACTCATCGAGCGCAGCGCGCGCGGGCTGAAGCTCACCGAAGCCGGCGCGACCCTCGTGGCCCGGACCGAAGGGCCGATGCAGGAGGTCACCGAGGCGATGACCGCCGCGCGCGAGGGTCTGGCGACACCGCGCGGTCGCCTGCGCGTGGCCTCGCCATTGCTGTTCTCGCAGCTCGCGATGGGACGCATCTGCGCCGAGTTCTGTGCGGCCTACCCCGAGGTCACCGTCGAGGCGGTGGCGGAGGACCGCCTGGTCGACCTTGTCGAGGAGCAGTTCGACGTCGCGATCCGGATCAACCCCAGCCCCGACAGTGGTCTGGTCGGCCGGCGCTTCGCGAAGGACCGGCTCGTGGTGGTGGCAGCGCCTTCGGTGCCGATGCCAAGCCCCGGCGCGGTGAGATCGGTGCAAAGCGTCGTCTCCTCCAACTTCCAGCCCACCCACTGGAACCTCGGTGAAGCGAACCTCGTCCTGGAGCCCGTTCCGAGACTCAGGCTGTCTTCATTCCTGATGATTCGCGACGCTGCGGTCGCTGGTGCCGGCGCCGCGCTCATCCCGCAGTCGATCGCCTGGAACCAGCTGGCTCGTGGCGAGCTGGTTCAATGGGGCGCGATCTCGGGCTCGGACGTCGCCTTGTGGATCCTCCACACGTCCAGGCGCCTGCCCACACCGAAGGTTCGCGCTTTCGTCGACTTCATGTGCGATCGGTACCCCGAGGAATCACTCGTGCTCAACGGATAGAACACAAGCTTCGTTTTCAACCCCGGCTACTTCTTCGTGTAGATCTGGTCGAACACCCCGCCGTCGGCGAAGTGCGTCTTCTGCGCCTTGGCCCAGCCACCGAAGGTGTCGTCGATCGTGAAGAGCGCGATCTTCGGAAAGTTCTTTGCATACTTCGCGGCCACGGTCGCATCGATCGGCCGGTAGAAGTTGCGGGCCGCGATGTCCTGCCCTTCCGGGCTGTACAGGTACTCGAGGTAGGCCGTAGCCACCACGCGCGTGCCGCGCTTGTCGACGACCTTGTCGACCACCGTCACGGGCGGTTCGGCCAGGATGCTGGTGGGTGGGTAGACGATGTCGAACTTGTCGGCGCCGAATTCCTTCAGCGACAGGTGGGCCTCGTTTTCCCAGGCCAGCAGCACGTCGCCGATGCCCCGTTCGGCGAAGGTCACGGTCGAACCGCGCGCGCCGGAATCGAGAACCGGCACGTTGCTGAACAGCTTGGCGACGAAGTCCTTGGCCTTGGTGTCGTTGCCGCCGGGCTGCTTCAGCGCATAGCCATACGCTGCCAGGTAACCCCAGCGTGCGCCGCCCGAAGTCTTGGGGTTGGCGGTGATGATCGACACACCTGGCTTGACCAAGTCGCCCCAGTCCTTGATGCCCTTGGGGTTGCCCTTGCGCACCAGGAAGATGTAGGTCGACGTGTAGGGCGAGCTGTTGTGCTTCAGGCGCTTTTGCCAGTCGGCCGGCAGCAGCTTGGCGCGCTCGGCGATCTCGTCGATGTCGTAGGCCAGCGCCAGCGTCGTCACGTCGGCTTCGATGCCGTCGATCACCGAGCGCGCCTGCTTGCCCGAGCCACCGTGCGACTGTTTCACGCTGAGCTTGTCGCCGGTCTTGGCGAGCCAGTGTTTGGCGAAGGCGGCGTTGTATTCCTGGTAGAGCTCGCGTGTCGGGTCGTACGACACGTTGAGCAGCGTGATGTCCTTGGCAGCCGCCAGGCCGGCCGCAGCGGCCAGCGCCAACGTGGCCGCGCTGCGGAAAATGGTTCGAGCCGTCGTCATGAGAGAAGCGTCCTTTGAGATGAATCGGTCTGGCGACCGTCTTCACCGATGCTAGGGACGCGGCAGAAATCGGGAACGAATCAAAACGCCCATTGATATGCGCAAACCGCGCAAGCGCCGACAACGGCGGTATGGAGCCAGCGCGTCAGCGCTCGACGGCTTCTACAAACCCGCGCAGCAGCTTTTCGATCTCGTCCGGCCGCGCCAGTTGTATCCAGTGCCCGGCGCCATCGATGTGAACCTGCCGGTAGCCGGCAATTTGCGCAATCGAATGCGGCGTGTCGTTGCGGCTTTGTTGCACGACGAGCGCAGCGCCGCGGTAGCGCTGACCGGCAGCGGCCGGATCGAACGCGGCCAATGCCTCGGTCATGCCGACGATGGTGCGCCCGTTCGTGTGGCGCACATCGCTCAGCACCTGATCGACGACACCGGGTGCGTCGCCGGCGATCGAGGCATAAAACTCCTGGGCGCTCTTGTGAGGATCGTTTCGCGCACGCTCGATGGTCTGCTGCGCCTGCTCTTGGGGGAACGCCTTGCCAGATTGCGCCGGATCCACGAGGAACAGGCCGGCGACATGTTCGGGGTGTGCACTGGCGTACAGGTACGCGGCCGCGGCACCACCACTGTGGGCCACGCAGATGAAGTGCTCCAGTCTTGCTGCGGCACTTACGGCCGCGATGTCGGCGACTTCCAGCGCATATCCGTAGCCGTCGCCTGGCACGGCGGAACCCCCGTGCCCTCGGCGATCGAAGCTGACCACGTGGCGATCGGCGGCGAACCGGTCCATGATGGATGTCCACTGCCGGTGACTGCCCAGGTCGGCGTGCACGAAGAGCAGCGGGACGCCGGGGCCCGAGCCCGCCGCAAACCAGGCCAGTGAGCTTTGTGTCCGAGCAGCCGGTTTCGCCATGGGTGCCTCGTTGGTGGGGCCGGCCCCTGCATATGCGAGCCGGGCTTGATCGAATGTCGACGCCGATGAGCTGTCGATTTTGAAGAGCGACCCCAGCGCAAACTGTCGGCTGCGTGCGAAAGCCGATGTAGGAAATCGCCCCGGCCGGGGACCACGAACCGATCTATCCCGCCTCGACCCGCGCGCAGTACGCCTCGATGGCCCGTTTCCACGCGGGCCGGGCCAGGCACCGATCGCGATACGACGCGACGCCCGGGTACGGCTCGATCAGTCGCTCGTCCTTGATTCCCGACAAGAGCACATGCGCCATCAGGATGTCTGCGATGCTGAACTCGTTGGTCGCGACGAATTCGCGGTCGGCCAGCCAGAGCTCCAGGTTCTTCAGCACCCGATGAACCCAGCCGACCAGGAACTCGCGGTGCTTGCCGCAGCTGCCATCTGCCGTCCAGTCGAGCACCATCAGGCTGAGCAACGGCATCTCGACCGTGTTCATCGCGGCGAAGCACCAGCGCAGTACCTGCGCCTCGCCGGCGCTGTCGGCGGGGATCAGGCGGCCGGACTTCTTGGCCAGGTAGACGAGGATGGCGGCGGACTCGGCCACCACCACCCCGTCGTCGTCGATGGCCGGGATCTGTTCGAAGGGGCTGAGCCGGCGATAGGCTTCGGTGCTCAGGTCGTGTGCGGGGTGATCCATGCCAGCCAGCTCGAACGGCAGTTGCAATTCTTCGAGCGCCCACAGCACACGCAGGTCGCGCGTGTGGCCGCGCGCGCCGGCATTGACCTTCGAGAAACCGTAGAGAGTGAGCATGATCCCTGCCTTCGTTGAGCCTTGCGGCGATGCGTGCGGGCACTCTAACGCCGGCACGCTCCGGCTTACGGGGCGGCGCCACCCGCCTTTGCGCCCTGGCTGTCGTCGAAGGTATCGATGCGTCTCACGATTTCGTCGCGCACCCCCTGTTCCGCCAACGCTGCGACGGCGGGGGATGTCAGCGGGATGCTGCCGGTGAAGGTGCCCACATCCGCACCCCCCTGGCTGACGGCCGCTTTCCAGGTGATGGCGTCACGCCCGATGTCGAAGTCGCCTTCGTAGTGGTAGACCTTTGCGCTCTTGCCGTGCTCGTGGGTGGTGGCGTCGATATGCATGGTGCGCTTTCGAAACATCAATGCCAAAAGCATAGGTGCCCTGGCTGTCACCGCCGCAGGTCGAACTCGAAAGTGCAAGTAGGCGCGGCCCTACGCGCCAGGCTGAGATTCAGCGGCTGACTGGCGGACATAGCGCAAGTGCGTGGCGGCCGGACCATCGAGAACCTTGTCGATGCGAAACTGCGGCCCGGGCTCGCGCAGGTTCTCGAAGAGACGCCGCCCGGCACCGAACAGCACGGGTGCCAGGGCGATCTCCAGCTCGTCGACCACCCCCAGGTTCAGGACCTGCTGGATCACATCGGCCCCACCTGCGATACGAATGTCACGGCTGCCTGCGGCTTGCCGGGCCAGTTCCAGCGCCTGCTCCGGCCCGTCATTGACGAAGTAAAAAGTCGTTCCACCGGGCCGTACCCAGGGGTCGCGTTTCTCATGGGTCAGAACGTATACCGGGGTGTGAAACGGAGCCTCCTCTGGCCAGGC
>Ga0307516_10000688_pt1 | contig 45895 bp, 37 predicted proteins | sample 19_EM_MG_FD_203310 | JGI IMG/M metagenome (GOLD analysis project Ga0307516, IMG submission 203310) | Populus trichocarpa ectomycorrhiza microbial communities from riparian zone in the Pacific Northwest, United States - 19_EM | ecosystem: Host-associated > Plants > Roots > Unclassified | place... | reverse complement strand
CGCGGGGCGGCGCCGAAGGTGGTGACGTTTTCCACGCAGCGCACCGATGCGGATTATTGCTTGTTGCGTGAGGGGACGCGGACTTATCTGTGCCGTCACGGCGCAGCCGTATTCCAGATGGAACGCATGAAGATCACCGGGCTGCACAATGCCGCCAATGCCCTGGCCGCGCTGGCCTTGGGCGATGCCGCCGGCCTGCCGCTCGAAGCCATGCTCCAGGCGCTCGAGACCTTTCCGGGGCTGCCGCACCGTTCCGCCTGGATCGCCGATTTCCGGGGCGTGCGTTATGTGGACGATTCCAAGGGAACCAACGTGGGGGCGACGCTCGCCGCCGTCGACGGCATGCCGGGACCGCTGGTGGTCATCGCGGGCGGCGTATCGAAGGGACAGGATTTCGCGCCGCTGGCGGCTGCGTTCAAGGGCAAGGTGCGGCGCGTCGTGCTGATCGGCAAGGATGCCGGCGACGTCGAGCAGGCGCTCGAAGGCGTGGTGAGTTCGGAGCGCGCGGCCTCGATGCAGGACGCGGTGGCCGCGGCGGCGCGCGCCGCACAGCCCGGCGACACGGTGTTGCTGTCGCCGGCATGCGCCAGCCTCGACATGTTCCGCGACTACGGTCATCGCGGCGACGTGTTTGCCGCGGCGGTGCGTGCTCTCGAGGCAACCGCGCCATCGGGGGCCGCATGAACGCCACCACCATGAGCTACGGCGTGCGGGCGCGCGAGCGGATGCCGTTCGCATGGGACGGCGTGACCTTGGGACTGGTCGCTGCCTTGCTGCTGGTCGGGCTGGTGATGGTGACCTCCGCATCGATGTCGGTGGCCGCGAAGAACCTCGGCGATCCGTTCTACTTCCTGGAGCGGCAATTCCTGTTCGGCCTGTGCGGCGTCCTGCTGGCGTGGATCGTGACCAGGGTGCCTGCGGAGGTGTGGGAGAAGCACAGCCTCGTGCTGCTGTTGCTCGGACTCGCGCTCTTGTTGCTGGTGCTGATTCCGGGGCTGGGCGCGAAGATCAACGGCGCGCGCCGCTGGATGCGGGTCGGCCCGATGAATTTCCAAGTGTCGGAACTGGCCAAGGTTCTGGTGCTGACGTGGGTGTGCTCCTATTGCGTGCGCAAGCGCGCGGAGCTCGAGTCGACGTTTGCCGGACTCCTCAAGCCGGTCGGATTGTTGACGGTCGCCGGCGTGCTGCTGCTGCTGGAGCCGGACTTCGGCGCCACCACGGTGTTGTTCGCCACCGGTTTCGCGGTGCTGTTCGTCGCCGGCGCACGGCTGCGCTACGTGCTCTCGCTGGTGTCCCTGGTGGCGGCAGCCTTCGCCGTGCTGGCCCTGACATCGGCCTATCGGCTGAAGCGGCTCACCGTGTTCCTGCATCCGTGGGACGATCCCTACAACGGCGGTTTCCAGCTGACGCAATCGCTGATCGCCATCGGCCGCGGCGGCTGGTTCGGCGTGGGCCTCGGAAGCAGCATCCAAAAGCTCTTCTATTTGCCGGAGGCACACACCGACTTCGTGTTCGCGGTGCTGGCCGAAGAGTTGGGCCTGGTGGGCGTCGTCGGGGTGATCGGCCTGTTCGTGGCCCTGGTGTGGCGTGCTTTTCAAATCTCGCACATGGCCTCGAAGGCCGGACTCAAATTCCAGTCCTATCTGGCGCTGGCCTTCGGCATGTGGCTGGGCCTTCAGGCCATCGTCAACATCGGCGTCAACATGGGCGTGCTGCCCACCAAGGGATTGACCCTGCCGCTGCTCAGTTACGGCCGCAGCAGCCTGATCGTGAGTCTCGGATGGCTGGGCGTGGTGCTGCGCATCCATCACGAGGTGAAATGCAGCTCGCGCTCGGCGGTGATGCGCATGCCGGGAGGAGCCCGATGAACCAGGGTCCGGTGCTCATCATGGCCGGCGGCACCGGCGGGCATGTATTCCCGGCGCTCAGCGTCGCGAAGGTGCTGCGCGATCGCGGCGTGCCGGTGGTGTGGCTGGGCGTGCCCGGGAGCATGGAGTCGCGGCTGGTGCCGGCCAATGGGTTTTCCATCGAATGGGTCCGGGTCAAGGGGATCCGCGGCAAGGGATTGGCCGCGTGGCTGATGGCGCCCTTCAGAATCGCAAGCGCCGTGATGCAGGCCATGGCGGTGCTGCGGCGGGTGCGGCCGCGCGCCGTGCTCGGAGCGGGCGGCTATGTCAGCGGACCGGGCGGCATCGCGGCGTGGCTGCTGCGCGTTCCGCTCCTGATCCATGAGCAGAATGCCATTCCCGGTCTCACCAACCGCTGGCTGGCGCGCATCGCCGGCCAGGTGCTGCAAGGTTTTCCCGGCAGCTTCGACAAAAGTGTCGGCGCGCGCTTCGTCGGCAATCCGGTGCGCGCGGACATTGCCGCCGTCCCGGAGCCCGCCGTGCGCTTCGAGGGCCGCAGCGGTCGGGCCCGGGTGCTGGTGTTCGGCGGCAGCCAGGGTGCGCAGCGCCTGAATGCCATGGTGCCGCTGGCGCTCTCGCAGCTCGATCCGGAGCGCCGACCGCAGGTGCGCCATCAGGCCGGCGAGCGCGGCATCGATGCCGCCCGTGATGCCTACCGGCAGGCGCGGGTCGAGGCGGACGTGACGCCCTTCATCGAGGACATGGCCGCCGCGTACGCATGGGCGGACGTCGCGGTATGCCGGGCCGGCGCCATGACCATCGCAGAATTGCAGGCAGCCGGCTTGGGAGCGCTGCTGATTCCATTGCCGGTGGCCACGGACGATCACCAAACCAAGAACGCTGAAACCATGGTTCACATCGGTGCCGGGCGCGTGCTGCAGGAGCGCGATCTGACCGCCGAATCCTTGAGCGCCTGTATCGCCGATCTGACGGCGGATCGCGCGGGCATGCGCAGGATGGCGATGGCGGCGCGCAGCGCGCGGGTCACGGATGCCGCGCTCCAGGTCGCGAACCTGTGCGCATCCGCCGGAGTACCGGCATGACCGACAGCTTGAGCCACACCTTGAGCCAAAGCATGAGCGACCGCATGCGCCGCATTTCCACCATCCACCTGGTCGGCATCGGCGGCAGCGGCATGGGCGGTATCGCCGAAGTGCTGGTGAACCTGGGCTACGAGGTCCAAGGCTCGGATCTCAAATCCAATGCCGTCACGCAGCGGCTCAAGCGCTTGGGCGCGAAGATTTTCATCGGCCATGCGGCCGAGCATCTCGGCAGCGCCGACGTGGTGGTCGTATCCAGTGCGGTCAATCGCAGCAACCCCGAGGTGGCGGCGGCGCAGGCGAAGCGCATTCCGGTGGTGCCGCGCGCGGAGATGCTGGGCGAGTTGATGCGCTTCCGATACTCGGTGGCGGTTGCCGGCACACATGGCAAGACGACGACCACGAGCCTGGTGGCAAGCGTGCTGGCCGAGGGCGGCCTCGATCCCACCTTCGTCATCGGCGGGCGGCTGAAGAGCGCCGACAGCAATGCCCGATTGGGCGCCGGCCGCTATCTGGTCGCCGAGGCCGACGAGAGCGATGCCTCGTTCATGCACCTGCAGCCCATGATCGCCATCGTCACCAACATCGACAACGACCACCTCGCCACGCACGAGGGCGACTTCTCGCGGCTCAAGCAGAGCTTCGTGGATTTTCTGCACAACCTGCCGTTCTACGGGCTCGCGGTGTTGTGCGTGGATGACGAGCACGTGCAGGGCATCCTCGAGTCCGTGGGGCGGCCGTTCCACACCTACGGTTTCGGCGAGGGCGCGGACATCCGTGCGGTGAACGTGGTCCGCGACGGACTGCAGTCGCGCTACGAGGCGCTGCGCACCGGGCATGAGCCGCTCAAGCTGACGATCAATCTGCCGGGCCGCCACAATGTGCTCAATTCCCTCGCGGCGGTCGCCGTGGCCACCGAACTCGGGATCGCCGACGCGGACATCCAGAAAGCGCTGGCCAATTTCCAAGGCATCGAGCGGCGCCTGCAGCAGTTGGGCGAGATCAAATGGGCCGGCGGCCGCGCGCTCGTGGTCGACGACTATGGCCACCACCCCACCGAAGTGGCCGCGACTCTCGATGCCGTGCGCCAGGGCTGGCCGGAGCGCCGCCTGGTGCTGGCGTTCCAACCGCACCGCTACACGCGTACGCGGGATCTTCTGGACGATTTCGCGCGAACTTTGAGCGACTGCGACGTGCTCTTGGTGACCGAAGTCTATGCGGCCGGCGAAACTCCCATCGCCGGTGCGGACGGGCGCGCAATTTGCCGTGCGGTGCGCTCGCGCGGCGGAGTGGAGCCGATATTCGTCGAGCGCGTCGACGAACTGGCCGAGTCGCTGCGCGGCGTGGTGCATGACGGCGATGTGATTCTCACCATGGGCGCCGGCAGCATCGGCGCCGTGGCGCAGGCCCTTTCGAGCCAGTTTGCGGCGGGAGCCGGCGCATGAACGGCACGCCGCACATCGCCCCGGTACAGCTCCCGCCGGAATTCAGCGCCCGGGTGCTGTTCGACGTGCCCATGTCGAAGCACACCTCGTGGCATGCCGGCGGAACCGCGGATCTGTTTTTCACGCCGCGCGACGCGCTCGATCTGGCATCGTTCCTGCGGCAGTTGCCGCCCGCGGTGCCGACCCTGTGGATCGGTCTCGGCAGCAATCTGCTGGTGCGCGACGGCGGAGTGCGCGGCGCCGTGGTGTCGCTGCATGGAGCCCTGGGCGCCCTGGAGCGCATCAGCACCACGCGCGTCCACGCGGAGGCCGGCGTTCCCTGCGCGCGCATCGCGCGGCAATGCGTCAAATGGGGTTTGGGGCCCGCCGAGTTCTTTGCCGGAATCCCCGGCACCTTGGGCGGCGCATTGGCGATGAACGCCGGGGCTTTCGGCGGCGAGACCTGGCGGCAGGTGGCCGAAGTCGATGTGATCGACCGGCGCGGCACGCGCCATGTGCGCACGCCCGCGGATTACGAGATCGGATATCGTCATGTGCGCGGGCGGCAAGACGAATGGTTCATCGCCGCGCGCATGGACTTCGAGCTCAAGCCCGCCAGCAACGATGCGGCCATCCGCGCTCTGCTCGAGAAGCGCAAGCAGACGCAGCCCATCGGCGAATGGAGCTGCGGCTCGGTGTTCACCAACCCTCCGGGTAAGCACGCGGCGCAGCTGATCGACAGCGCGGGCTTGAAGGGCTTTCGCATCGGCGATGCCTCGGTGTCCGAGAAACACGCCAATTTCATCATCAATCACGGAGCCGCCCGCGCTGCCGACATCGAGGCGCTGATCAAGCACGTGCAGCGGGCCGTGGCCGATTTCCACCATGTCGAACTCACCGCCGAAGTGCGCATCGTCGGTGAGCCTAAGGACCCATCATGAGCTTGCTCTCGACCCAATCCGCCGCCCGCCGCGTCAACGCAAGCGCCGACTTCGGCAAGGTCGCCGTGCTGCTGGGCGGCGACTCGACCGAACGCGACATCTCCCTGTTGAGCGGCAATGCCGTACTCGCCGCGCTGAAGCGGCGCGGCATCGACGCCCACGCCTTCGATCCGAGCGTGGTACCCGTGCAGAACCTGGTCGACGGCAACTTCGATCGGGCGTGGATTGCACTGCACGGGCCCGGGGGCGAGGACGGCTTGATGCAGGGGGCCCTCGAGTGGCTGGGCATCCCCTACACGGGCAGCGGGGTACTCGCCTCGGCGCTCACCATGGACAAGCTCAAGACCAAGCGCGTGGTCATGGGCGGCGGCTATGCCGCGCCCGAATATGCCGTGCTGTCGAGTCCCGCAGATCTGCCCGGCGCGCTCGTCTCCATCGGGTTGCCCCTGATGGTGAAGCCCGCCTCGCAGGGCTCGAGCGTCGGCATCACCAAGGTCAAGGCGCCCGAAGAATTTCAGCGCGCGTACGCGGAGGCGCGTGCGGTCGACCCCATCGTGTTCGCCGAGCGCTTCATCACCGGCGACGAATACACCGTGGCCGTGCTGCAGAACCAGGCATTGCCGTCCATCCGCATCCAGCCGGCCACCGAGTTCTACGACTACCAGGCGAAGTATTTCCGCAACGACACGCAGTACCACTGCCCCAGCGGGCTCTCCGCGCCGGCCGAAGCCGAACTGCGGGCGGCGGCCCTGGCCGCCTTCCAGGTCACCGACTGCTTCGGTTGGGGCCGGGTGGATTTCATGCGCGACGCGATCACCGACAAGTTCTATTTCATCGAAATCAACACCGTGCCCGGCATGACCGACCACAGCCTGGTGCCCATGGCGGCGCGCCAGGCCGGCATGGATTTCGAAGAGCTGGCGTGGCGCGTGCTGGAGACGAGTTTCGCAAGGCCCCGCAAACAATGAGGTCGACCCAAATCAACCCGCAACAAAAGATCTTGAGCCCTCAAACCATGAGGCCGTCTCAAATCAACCCGCAACAAAACATCTTGAGCCCCAGCTTATGAATCTGCAAAAGCTGTTTCGCCGCAATCGCTTCAAGAAGCCGGCCAAGGTCGAAAAACCGGCCCGGCAATGGCCCCTGGTGCTGCGTGAATGGCGCAGCTACGCGCGGCGCGCGGCGCTGCTGGTACTCATCGCCGGCGCGCTGGCCGCGCTCACCTGGGCGCTCGACCGTCCGATCCGCGTGATCTCCATGGACGGCGCCTTTCAGCGCGTATCGCCGGGCCAGGTCGAGAAGGCGGTCGCACCCTTCACCCAGGCGGGATTCATGTCGGCCGACCTCGACCGGATCCAGCGCGCCGTGGAACGGGTGCCGTGGGTGGACCATGCCCGGGTGCAGCGGCATTTCCCCAACAGCCTGCACGTCACCGTCGTCGAGGAGACCGCGGCGGCGCGCTGGGGTGCCTCGGGCTTGCTCAATACTCGGGGCGAGCTGTTCGTGCGGCAGGCCGATCACGTGCCCGCGGAACTGCCGCGGCTCTCCGGACCCGAGGGCTCGCAGATCCAGGTCGCGCAGCGCTATCTGTCGGCGCAGGGCCGGATGCTCGAGGCCGGCATGCGCATCGCCGCGCTGCGTCTCGACGAGCGCGGTGCGTGGGAGATGGATTTGGACAGCGGCGTCACGGTACGGCTCGGGCGCCGCGACGTCGACGCGCGGCTCGATCGCTTCATCCGCACCGCCTCGCAGGTCATCTCGCATCGCTTGAACGACATCACCTACGTGGACATGCGCTATTCCAACGGCTTCGCCATCGGCTGGCGCGGAGTCCAAACGACGGCCGCAGGACCCACCGATGGCTAAACGTTCCGACCGCAATCTGATCGTTGGCCTCGACATCGGCACGAGCAAGGTGGTGGCCATCGTCGGCGAAATCAAATCCGACGGGGCGTTGGAGATCATCGGCATCGGCAGCCACCCGTCGCGCGGCCTGAAGAAAGGGGTGGTGGTCAACATCGAGTCCACCGTGCAATCCATTCAGCGCGCCGTCGAAGAAGCCGAGCTCATGGCCGGATGCGAAATCCACTCGGTCTATGCCGGGATTGCCGGCAGCCACGTGCGCAGCCTGAACTCGCACGGCATCGTCGCCATCAAGGACAAGGAAGTGGTGCAGGGCGACGTCGAACGCGTCATCGATGCGGCCAAGGCGGTCGCCATTCCCGCCGATCAGAAGATCCTGCACGTTCTGCCGCAGGAATACGTCATCGATTCGCAGGAAGGCATCCGCGATCCCATCGGCATGTCGGGCGTGCGGCTCGAGGCCAAGGTGCACATCGTCACCGGCGCCGACAGCGCGGCGCAGAACATCGTCAAGTGCGTGCAGCGCTGCGGCCTCAGCGTCGACGACATCGTGCTGGAACAGCTGGCCTCGAGCTACGCGGTGCTCACCGAGGATGAGAAGGACCTGGGCGTGTGCGTGGTCGACATCGGCGGCGGCACCACGGATATCGCGGTGTTCGGCGGTGGTGCGATACGGCACACGGCCGTGATCCCCATCGCGGGCGATCAGGTCACCAACGACATCGCGGTGTCCATGCGTACCCCCACGCAGTATGCCGAGGACATCAAGATCAAGTACGCCTGCGCGCTGTCGCAGCTCGCCAACCCCGATGAAACCATCGAGGTGCCGAGCGTGGGCGACCGGCCGCCCCGCAGGCTGGCGCGCCAGACCCTGGCCGAGATCGTGGAGCCGCGCTACGAGGAATTGTTCGCGCTGGTCCGCGACGAGCTGCGCCGCGCCGGCCTCGAAGAATCGGTGGCCACCGGCATCGTGTTGACCGGCGGCAGTTCCAAGATGGAAGGCGCCATCGAACTGGCGGAAGAAGTGTTCCACATGCCGGTGCGCTTGGGAGTGCCGCAATACGTCAGCGGACTCGTCGACGTGGTCAGCAATCCGATCCATGCCACAGGGGTCGGGCTGCTGTTGTACGCAAAAAGCAACATGGACATCCGGCGCGCGGAGGTGCCGCTCCTGGCGGGCGGCGTGAAGTCCATTCTCGACCGGATGAAGGCGTGGTTTCAGGGAAATTTTTGATTGACGAACGAATGATCGACAACGAAAGCATTGAAATACAACCGTAAGGAGAACTGGAATGTTTGAACTGATGGACTCGTACAGTCAAAGCGCCATTATCAAGGTGCTCGGCGTGGGCGGCGGCGGCGGCAACGCGGTCTCGCACATGGTCAGCGCAGGCCTCGAAGGCGTGGAATTCATTTGCATCAACACCGATGCGCAGGCCCTGAAGCACTCGAAGGTGCGCACGGCATTGCAGATCGGCTGCAACATCACCAAGGGCTTGGGCGCGGGCGCCGATCCCGAAGTGGGCCGGCAGGCGGCGATGGAGGATCGCGACCGCATCATCGAACTCATTGAAGGCTGCGACATGTTGTTCATCACCGCCGGCATGGGCGGCGGGACCGGCACGGGCGCGGCCCCGGTGGTCGCGCAGGTGGCGAAGGAACTCGGCATTCTGACGGTGGCCGTGGTGACCAGGCCCTTCGAGATGGAAGGCAACAAGCGCTCGCGCGTGGCCGATCAGGGCATGCTGGAATTGTCGAAGTATGTCGATTCCCTGATCACCATTCCCAATCAGAAGCTCTTGGCGGTTCTCGGCAGCAGCACCACACTTCTCGACGCTTTCAAGGCGGCGAACACGGTGCTGCAGGGCGCGGTGCAAGGCATTGCCGAACTCATCACGCGGCCGGGCCTCATCAACGTCGATTTCGCGGACGTGCGTACCGTGATGTCCGAGACCGGTATGGCCATGATGGGGTCGGGTGCCGCTGCGGGCGAGGACCGGGCACGCGAGGCGGCCGAGGCGGCCATCTCGAGCCCGCTGCTCGAGGACATCAACCTCGCCGGCGCACAGGGCATTCTGGTCAACGTCACCGCGGGCATGGATCTGTCCATCGGCGAGTTCCAGGAGGTCGGCAACGTCATCAAGCAGTTCGCCTCGGATGATGCCACCGTCGTGGTGGGCACCGTCATCGATCCGGACATGGCGAACCAGATCCGCGTCACCGTGGTGGCGACGGGGCTCGGCAAGCCAGTGCCGGTGGCCCGGTCGGCGGCTCCGCAGCAGATGGCGGCGGCGCTTGCGCCGGCTCCCACCATGCGGGTGGTGCGGCAGAAGTCGCCCATGATGCCGACCGACTACGCCATGTTGGACCGGCCGACGGTACAGCGGCAGCGGGCGGTTGGGGATGGTTTGCGGACGCAGCAGGAATCGGAGGACCTGCTCGACATCCCGGCATTCTTGCGCCGCCAGGCGGATTGATTTTTAGAGTCTTGCAGCATTCCAGTTTGGCGCTCGCGGGTTCTTCCCGGGGCATCGCGGGCGCCGGTTTGCTCTTCTTGACTTTAGGCTTCTGACCGGCCTGTGGTACCTTTGTCGCCGCTACTCGTTTAGTTGGTTTCAAATGTTGAATCAAAGAACCCTGAAGAACTCGATTCGCGCGACGGGCGTGGGCTTGCATACGGGCAAGAAGGTCTTGATGACCCTGCGGCCCGCACTCCCGGACACGGGCATCGTGTTCCGCCGTACGGATTTGGAAGTGCCGGTCGACATCAAGGCCCGCGCCGAGAACGTCGGCGACACCACGATGGGCACGACCTTGCACACCGGCGACGTGAAGGTGTCGACGGTGGAACACCTGCTGTCGGCGCTGGCCGGCCTCGGGGTCGACAACGCGCTGGTCGAGTTGAGCTCGGGCGAAGTACCCATCATGGACGGCAGCGCCGGACCGTTCGTGTTCCTGCTGCAGTCGGCGGGCATCGAGGAACAGAAGGCGCCCAAGCGCTTCATCCGGATTCTCGAAAGCCTGCAGGTCGAGGACGGCGACAAGTGGGCGCGCTTCGACCCCTACGACGGCTTCAAGGTCAATTTCGAGATCGAATTCAATCACCCGACTTTCAAGAAGCACTCGCAAGTCGCTTCCATGGATTTTTCGACGACCTCGTTCCTGCGCGAAGTGAGCCGCGCCCGGACCTTCGGTTTCATGCGCGATCTGGAAAGCCTGCGCGCGCGCAACCTCGCGCTCGGCGGCAACCTGGACAATGCCATCGTGCTCGACGATTACCGCATACTCAACGAGGATGGCCTGCGCTACGAAGACGAGTTCGTGAAGCACAAGATCTTGGACGCCATCGGCGACCTGTACCTCTTGGGACACAGCCTTATCGGCGAGTTCAGCGGCTATAAATCCGGCCACGCCCTGAACAATAAATTGCTGCGTACGCTCATCGACACGGCAAGTGCGTGGCGTGAGGTCACGTTCGAAAGCTTGAAGGATGCGCCGATTTCCTACGTGGCGGCCGCGGCGAGGGCTTGAGCGGGGGCGGGGCAGCGGCGACGATTTTGGACCGTCGTGGTAACCTTTGCCCATGCGTACCCTTAAATTCATTGTCGAACGGCATTCCGACGGCTTTCTGGCCTACCCGTTGGGCTTACGGGGCGTCGTCATGGGTCAAGGCGACTCCTACGAAGCTGCGCTGGCGGACGCGAAATCGGCCGCCCAATATCATATCGAAACCTTTGGTGCCGAGGCGTTTGACGACGACAGCGACGTCGAAGCGGCATACGTAGCCGAGGGCACCGTCGCCGTCGTATGAAATTCCCAGTCGATGCGCCGCGGCAGCGTGTCGTAAAGGCGCTGCAAACGCTGGGGTTTCAGATCGTGCGGGAACACGAACATATCGCGATGCGTCGCTCGAACGCGGATGGTACGACAACCCCTCTGACCTTACCCAATCACGCCATTCTCAAGAGTTCGACCCTGCGGGCGATTTGCACGCATGCGCAGATTCCCCGGGAAGAATTCTTGCGCGCTTACGAGCGTAGCTGATCCGTGGGGCACGGAGACTTGGGCGGAACAGCGATAAAGTCGGATCTTCTTGGACGTGGGGCCCGAGGTTGACGGCACTTCAGCGACAGGATCGATGCCGAGATCGCGGCTGGTTACCAGATATTGAAATTCGCCCGTGGCGCAGGTCTGCTTGAGTTGCTGCTGCGACAACATCATCGCCGTCCCCGCGGTCCAACTCATAAATGAAGCGGGGTTTATCGCACCGCCCAGAGCGTTTGCCCGGCGTTCGAGTTCCAGAGCGCTGCGGCGCGAGAAGACCATACGGGAGTTTGGATCACGGAGAGGTAGCTTGATCTCTGCAGCAACACCCACACGGCCACGGGTGATTCAGGCCAAAACACGTCCGCGCCCGGCGGGATGCGTTCCCTGAAGCCACCGAACTGCGCGAATTGGCGCGGCGGGAATTCGCGCGTCGTCCAACTCTTCCAGGTTTGCGGAATCGCCGCAAGGCATCCGGCGCCGGGCGTGACTCAAGTCTTATGTGCGCGGGGGGACCACTGCGCGCGGCGGCACCACTTTGATGCGAACCTTCTGAATATCGACTTTCATCGAGGAGCCGACATGCTCGCGCAGCCCCTCGGTAACATAACGAAGCCGCGCCGCCCAGGCGGCGCCGGTCACGCCGATGGTCAGTTGCCCATGTTCGAACCCCGCGCTGACGATGTTTCGCGCCAGTGGCGGCGGCAGGGCGGCACAGACATGCTCGAATGCCCGGCTCCTTGCCTGCACCTTGGCTTTCAGGTCCGATAACCGTTTGCCGCCGCCGCGTATTATGTCATTGATACTTTTAGGTTTCTTCACTCGGTTCGGAGTTACCTTAAGGTGTTTCTGCACGAAAACCGTGCAGTTTTCCTTGTTTCGGCCGACCTTATTCTGCATAGTTTAATCATTAAGACACCTTAAGCCCCGGAGCGTAGCCCCCAGGTGACGGCGTTGGAGCACTATTCCCGATGAATGTAATTTTTGTCGGCCGCAAGACGGGCCGGGTCAAACAGTTGGATCTGCGGCATCCCTTCGTGGTGACCGCTGCCTTGATACTCGTGTTTGGCATCGTCGGCGGGGCTTTTTCGATCGGGGTCGGTCTGGGCGTCCGCCACCATGCGGGCAATTCCATCGATCAACTCGGTGGGTGGTCCGCTGAACTGGTGCGGCAGAAGGCCCAGATCGAGGATGTGCGGCGCGCGCTGCAGGAGAAGGTCAATGCCCTGGCGATGCGCGTGGGTCAGATGAACGCCAATGTGATTCGTCTCGACGCCCTTGGTAAGCGTTTGACGCGCATGGCAAAATTGGACGACGGCGAGTTCGATTTCGGCAATCCGCCGGCGTTGGGCGGCGAGACCGCCGACGGTCAGCCGGCACAGATCCCGAACCTCACGGCTATGGTCGATGATTTGCAAACCCAACTGTCCAGCCGCGAGCAGCAATTGGGCGTCTTGGAAAACCTGATTCTCACGCGGGAACTGAACAAACAGGTCTATCCGGAGGGCCGTCCGGTGCAGGACGGGTGGATTTCCTCCTATTTCGGCCGCCGGGCGGACCCCTTCACTGGCTTTGCGGCGGTGCACAAGGGGGTCGATTTTGCGGGACCCGAAGGCACCGTGGTGTCTTCGGTGGCGGCGGGCCTGGTGACCTTTGCGGGCGAGCGCGCGGGCTTCGGTCAGATGGTGGAAATCAACCACGGGAACGGCTTGGCGACCCGCTATTGCCACAACGAGAAGTTGCTGGTGAAGCAGGGTGACATGGTGCGCAAGGGTCAGGACGTGTCGCTGATGGGGTCCACCGGCCATTCGACCGGCCCTCATCTGCATTTCGAAGTGCTGAAGAACGGAAATCAGGTCGACCCCCTCCGCTTTATTGGCGAGGATCGCTAGGAGTTCCGGCATTCCCGACGGCTCGCCGGACGGCGGCCGCAGTCCACCCGCGGGCCCTTTCCCCCTCCGGCAGCGCCTTCAAAACCGGCTTCGGTGAGAAACGATTTCCCGGCTTTCCGGTCTATCCGTACAATACGCAGTTTTCTCAAGGACTCCCCCTGTGTGGAAGCTTCTGACTCAGATTTTCGGCAGCCGTAATCAGCGACTCGTAAAGGAGCTGAGCCGTACGGTCGCGGCCATCAACGGCTTTGAAGCTGCCACCGCCAATCTTAAGGACGACGAGTTTCCCGAGAAGACCCGGGAGTTAAGAGCGCGTTTTGCCGCCGGCACGAAACTCGACGATCTGGTGCCCGAAGCGTTCGCCCTGGTACGGGAGGCATCGCGGCGCAAGCTGGGGATGCGGCATTTCGACGTTCAGCTCATCGGCGGCCTCGCCTTGCATACCGGCAAGATCGCCGAGATGCGGACCGGCGAAGGCAAGACGCTGATGGCGACGCTGCCCGCCTACTTGAACTCCCTGTCCGGGGACGGTGTGCACGTGGTCACGGTGAACGAGTACCTGGCGCAGCGCGACTCGGATTGGATGGCTCCGGTTTTTCGTTTCCTCGGCCTCGAGGTCGGCGTCATCAAGAACGCCCAGTCGGCCGAAGAGAAGCGCGCCGCCTACGCGTGCGACATCACCTACGGAACCAACAACGAATTCGGCTTCGATTACCTGCGCGATAACCTGGCGTTTCGGCTGGAAGATCGTACCCAGCGCAAGCTCTCGTTCGCCATCATCGACGAAGTCGATTCGATCTTGATCGACGAGGCGCGCACACCGCTCATCATCTCGGGTCCCGCCGAGGAAAGCACCGAACTCTACATCAAGATCAATACGCTGATTCCCCGGCTCGTCAAGCAGAAGGAAGAGAACGGGCCGGGCGATTATGCCGTCGACGAGAAAACCAAGCAGGCCACGCTCACCGAGGATGGGCACCAGAAGGTCGAAGAGTTGATGTCGGAAATCGGACTGCTGCGCGACGGCGAGAGTCTGTACGACGCCACCAATATCCGACTGATGCATCACCTGAACGCGGCGCTGCGCGCGCATGCGCTGTACAAACGCGATGTCGAGTACATCGTGCGTCAGGGCGAAGTCATCATCGTGGACGAATTCACCGGCCGCACCATGCAGGGCCGCCGTTGGTCCGACGGCTTGCACCAAGCCGTGGAGGCCAAGGAAGGAGTGAAGGTCCGGGAAGAGAATCAAACGGTCGCCTCGATCACCTTCCAGAATTTCTTCCGGCTGTATTCCAAATTGTCGGGCATGACCGGCACCGCCGATACCGAGGCGTTCGAGTTCCAGCAGATCTACGGATTGGAAGTCGTGGTTATCCCGACTCATAAGCCGATGATCCGCAACGATAAATCCGATTTGGTCTTCCTCTCGGAGGGCGATAAGTTCCAGGCCATTCTCGAGGACATCCAGGATTGCGTGAAGCGCGGTCAGCCGGTGTTGGTCGGCACGACCTCCATCGAAACCTCGGAGCGGCTGGCGAAACTGCTGGTCGGCGCCAAGATCCCGCACGAGGTGCTGAACGCGAAACAGCACGAGCGCGAAGCGCATATCGTGGCCGAGGCGGGCCGACCGGGCGCGATCACGATCGCCACCAACATGGCCGGTCGCGGCACCGATATCGTGTTGGGCGGCAGTCCGCAAACTCAGATCGATGCCATCGAGAGTCCGAACGAGGCCGAGCTCAATCAAATCCAGGTCGAGTGGCGCAAGCGCCATGAAGAGGTCGTGGCCGCAGGCGGACTGCACATCGTCGGCACCGAACGCCACGAATCCCGGCGTATCGACAACCAGCTGCGAGGCCGTTCCGGACGCCAGGGCGATCCCGGCTCGAGCCGTTTCTACCTGTCGCTCGAAGACAATCTGATGCGCATCTTCGGCGATCCGACGCGCATGAAGGCATTGATGACGCGGGTCGGCATGAAGGCCGGCGAAGCCATCGAAAGCGGCATGCTGACGCGGCAGATCGAGCGGGCCCAGCGGCGGGTCGAGCAGCACAACTTCGATGCCCGCAAACAATTGCTGGAATACGACGACGTGGCGAACGACCAGCGCCGTGTCATTTATCAACAGCGTACCGACCTCATGAGCGCCGAGGACGTGGCGGAGGCGATCAAGGGAATACGGGAAGACGTGGTGGCACAGTTGGTCGATCAGTACGTGCCTGGCGGCGCTGCGGAGGATCAATGGGACGCGCCCGGCTTGGCGCAGGCCATCGAGCGCGATTTCGGTCCGGTGCTGCCCATCGCTGACTGGGTCAAAGCCGAAGAAGCCGGCGACGGCTCCGGATTGAAGAAGAAAATAGAGACCGCACTCGAGCAGGTGTACCTCCAGAAAGAGACCAACGTCGGCGCGCAGGTGATGCGCTACATCGAAAAGGAAGTGACGCTGCGCACACTGGACCAGCATTGGCGCGAGCATCTAGCCGCGATGGACTACATGCGCCAGGGTATATTTCTCCGCAGCTATGCCCAGAAGAATCCGAAGCAAGAGTACAAGCGCGAGGCGTTCGAGTTGTTCTCCGCCATGCTGGATCGCATCAAGTTCGACACCCTCACCACCGTCTCCAAGATCCAGGTGCGCAGTCAGGAGGAAATCGAGCGCGAGGAACATGAGCGGCAGCAGAGGCTAGCGCGGGCGTTGCAATTGCAGCACGCGGAAGCCATTTCGCCCATTCAAGCGCCGGGCGGGCTCGAGGCAGGAGGCCGGCCCGCCGGGGTCCCCGGCTTCGGCGGCTTTGGATCCGCGGACGGTGCGCCCCTGGAGCCGCCGGATCCGCGAACGACCGCGCCGGCCGCTACCACCCCGTTCGTGCGGGACATGCCCAAGGTGGGCCGCAACGAGGCCTGTCCCTGCGGATCGGGCAAGAAGTACAAGCACTGTCACGGTGCCTTGCAGCAAGCGAGCGGTTGAGCGGCAAGGCATCGGTGGGGCGGCCGGGGCACTTGCGACGGGCGTCGCCCGCCAGTATGACGACGCTCCGGTGATTCACGTCGTTGCCGGCGCGGTGATAGACGCGGGCGGGCGCGTACTCATTGCCCAGCGGCCCCCCGGAAAGCATCTCGCGGGCGGCTGGGAGTTTCCGGGAGGCAAACTCGAGCCGGGGGAGGCCCGGGCAGTGGGATTGGCGCGAGAGCTTTACGAAGAACTCGGCATTGAGATCCGCAATCCGCGTCCCCTCATCCGCGTGCGGCATACCTATCCTTATGGCGAAGTGCTCATCGATATGTGGGTGGTGAAGAGCTATGGCGGCTCGCCGCGAGGACTGGATGGGCAGGCGCTACGATGGCTGTCCCAGGGCGAATTGGAGAAAGCCGAATTGCTTCCGGCGGATGGGCCGATCGTGCGGGCGTTGCGGCTACCTGAACGGCTGATGCATCTATCGACTCCCGACTACGAGGTGGTCGAGTCAGCGTTTCCGCGGAAACTTCTCGCCGTTGGCGAGAACGCAGCTATTGACGAGGACGCAAATGGGCGATCGAAATTAGTCGGAATGTTTTGCAGGGATGGTGACGGGGTAGTTGATGCGGCAGAGGCCGGCGCGGATTTCTTGGTTATGCGCAATGTGCTTGCAGATGGCGAACTTACCGCGCTATGCGACTCGGTTCCGGTGCCGGTGTTTGCGCGCGGAATCGGGCTGGAGCGGGCGTGGGCGCTCGGCGCCAGCGGTTGCAATGTGATGGGGCCATAGCGCCTTTTTCCAGATTGTTTTCGAGATAGCGTCCTACGGGCTCGGGCCGCCTCCAGGCGGACGGTCGGAGTACGCGAATACGAAACTGTTGATGCCCGGTACATACGGAGACGGTTGCCTTTGCTCGTTCGGCCCAAGATTCCACTCCTCCACGCCAAAGCCACGTGCGACCAGTTTGGCCGTCGGCCAATTTTGACGTCGAAGTTCGCCATCCAATTCTGGCCCACGACTGAATAAGAGTAAGTCTTGCTCACGCAGCAGCGGGTCCATCTGCACCAAATCTGCGAGATAGAATCCTCCAGCGCGAATAAAGTAGATGTTGTTGCCCGGCCTATGAGGCGTCGGGATTTGTGCCGAATGGCGGGTGATAGCCTCGTCGATATGCATCAATTGCAATGGGACGACAATCAAGAGATTCAGAATAGCGGCGGCTCCTGCAAACGCCGCGAATCGTCGATTCGATTCTGATCGACCGGTCATGGCGCAACCGGCCAATATCGGGACGACTCCCCAAGCCGAGTGAAAATACCGATATCCCCAGCCATGCCCTTGATCGAAGATCACGAAAATGTATGCGACGAAGGTAAGCACTGCCGACGCGGCCAACAGCCTCACGCGCTGGTCATCAAACTTGCGCAAGCAACCTAGGAATGCGAAAAGAAAAAGGCACGGAACCGCCCAGATCCACATCTTCACCGCTGCGGCGACCCGCATGTCGATCATCGCCTTGTCCGGGAGCGAGAAAACTGAATATTGCTTTATGGCAATCGCATTGAAGCCGGAGTCGGCAGCGGTGATTGCAGCGCGTAGATGCATCCAGCCGGCACCCACCAAGATCGTCAGCGGCAGATAGCCAAGCATCAGCCAGAAGAACTTTCTGGGAATTCTCTCGGATCGGGCAATGGCCACGATCCAGGGCAGCGCGAATACTGCATGTGGGAAAGGGTTGTGCAGCACGAGCGCCAGGGAGCCCACGAGGCCGGCGCCGAAGGCGCGATAGGAGTTTGGCTTCAACAATAGCCAAGCAAAAAGCAAATTGGCCGTTAAATGCGCCTGCATCGAATAATAAGAAATTGCGTTTGCGATGAATGCGCCAGAAGCGAACGTGAAAAGCAAGGCCCAACCCGCGGCGCGATGATCGTGGGTTATCTCCAGCGTGATGTGGTAAATCAGGAGTATCGCGAGTCCGGCCAAGCAGGCATTGCAAAGCCACGGAATCCCAAGAAATTCGAAAGGTGCTAGAAGCAGTGCGAAACCGGGCCAATAGGCACCTATCGCCTGTCCAGTCGACTTCGATGCGACGAGAAACACCCCATTGAATCCGGGAGGTATCAGCCAATCCACAACGGAGGGCGGCAACACGGTAGTCAATCGACATGATGCAAAGATCTTCGCCTGGAAGACCGCCGCATACTCGTCCATCGAAAACGCGTTGCTGTGGTAGACGAATACGGCGGTAAACGCCACTAACAGCACGGTCGCCAGCGAAAGCACCAGCACGTGCTTGCCGAGGAACTCGGCGACTTTCAGGAGTGGAGCGTGATTTCTCCACAAAGTGGCCAAAACACATACTGCAAATGTGAGCCACACCGTATTGAAATCGTCCGCCATCAGCAGGTATTTAAAAATGGGAGACATATGACGCGTCGAGAAATAGAAACTGTCTGCCGCATAGAAATACACCAGAGCGATTGTGGTCAGAAGAACTCCAAGCGCGATGATCTGGCGATCGGAGGCATCCGACGAGGAACCGTGCGCAGTCGCTCGCGGCACGGAGGACTTTAGCATCTGAATTTTCGTCCTACGACAACGAATTCGTTATAGGGAAACCACGTGCCGAAAAACCGCGGGAAGGGGAAAGAGTAGCTTTTTTCCACGTTTAGCCCGGCGGCGACGAATATCGGGTTCAGGGCGGCGAAATCGAGAAAGGTGACGTGGGTCGGGTCCGTCTTGAAGCCCTTTTCCTGAGGGCAGAGTGCAATCACCTTCCCTTCAGATCGAAGCAGCGGTGTGTACTTCTGGATGAGGTTTAATCCATCTTGTGCAGTCATGTGTTCCAGTACATGTGCAAACAGGATCGAGTCAAATACGCCCTTGCGATAGTGATCCGATCTCTCGAAGTCTGCCGGAGTGAATCCAATCATTCCCATGCGGTTGACAATTTCAATTGAGTGTTCATTGTGGTCGATGCCGATGCTTTCGGGCGGCAGATTCTTAAGGCAGCGTCCGATACCGCAGCCGACGTCCAGCGTCTTGCCCGGGGCTAATCGCTTGAGGTTCCACCGATATGGCCGTTGAACATCCAGTACCGTCTTCCACGCCCGGCGCTGCAGCTCTTCCAATCTGGTCGTGTAGTCTCTGTCGAAAGTATTTTTTGAGGCCAAAATAATCTCAAGGAATGGTGGTCTCTAACTTCCAATCGAGTGTGCACCAGAAAGCGCCTGATGTTGCCATATTTGCACCGTCAGAATTGTGCTCCGGTCAGGATGGCTTGTTTGCGATATACCCGAGCGAGTACACAGTACTAAGCAACATCGCTACGGGCACCGGCCAGAACCTCTCAAACATGAGACGATCCTCATTTTGGCGCACCCGGCTGGCAATCGTCACCGACGTCTCGCTTTGCGGATGTACGCGCTTCGACAGCAGCCTTTCTCTGCAATAGAGATATTCACCCGGCTGTTCAGCCAGGCGCAGCCAGGCGTCCCAGTCCAAGTTGCTCTTTAGCGACTCAGTGAATACAAACTGCGGGGCGGCCAATCGATTGAGCATGACGCTTGGACAGCAAATCGGATTGCCGAGACTCAAAAGACGGCGTTTTTTTCGAGCCGATGAAATGGACGGGGACCTCTGGAACGCCCGCTCACACAACAGACGCTTGATCTTGAGATTGATGGTCTCGTCCCGCGGGCCCGCACTGGTGTGTTCTCGATAATCGGAATATGCGAGTACGAAATCGGGATATTGTTTGGCCAATCCCACCATCGCCGCCAAATATCCGGGATCATACAGGTCGTCTTGGTGAGCTATGGTCAGGAAATGTGCGTCACTCGCCTCCATCACAAAATTCCAATCCGACGCTATGTTTGATTTACGAGTATTCACAAGCAGAGTCAATCCATACCGTGAGGCGACCTCTTCGAGGTACAAGGAGGGAGTCGATGTGCCGAGTAGAATTTGGGGGGTACCCATGGATTGCCCAAGGATCGACTCAATACACTCTCCAAGGTGGGGCGATTGTCCGTACGCTGGTATTGCAAAAGCGTGGTTGGCCGTGTCTTTCATGCTCGCCCGCGTAGACAGTGAAAGCTCCAGGCTCGTGAACTCATCCGGGTTCCTGCTACTCCTACGAGGCTGATAACGGCGACCGACAGCCCGAATAGTACTGAAAAGGCCAGCGCGCTCTGTGCTGCGATCCCAAGTCGTCCGAAAAGAAGTACTATCGCACCTTCACGAATTCCCCAGCCGCCGATTGATAACGGTAGCGTGCCAATCAACGTGACCAACGATATATAAAAGACATAGTTGGGAAGATTCAGAGACAGGCCAAGGCTGTTCCCCAACCATTGGCATCCAATCGCCGTGTTGATATGCGTAATGAAGCAGAGGATAACGAGTTGGTAGCCGGAGGCGGCGAAGAAGGCTCTGCGTGCATCGCTCGACAGGAGCGCAACGGCCCTGCAGACGCGCCATTCAGGCAGAGTCCTCAACACCTTGTCAGCGATTAACAATGCGGCCGCGGCGAGCAGAGCGCCTAGGAGTAAAAGCGGATAGATTAACGGCGAACCTGGAGCGGAATAGCGGTCCGCTGCCGTATACGGCATCAGCACGACCAATACGATCAGCGTCAACATCATAGCAACTCGTTCCAAAATAACGCTGTGGGCCGATAACGACAATGTCACGCCATCACGCCATGCCAAGATGACTCGAATTGCGTCGCCGCCCGAGACCGACGGTAGGACCTGGCTGAACGCCATTCCAATCCAGAAGAACCGTATGCTAGATCCCGCATGCATCGCGCCGCCAAGGGAGCTCAGCACGATGCACCACCGTCGACCGCCCATGACGGGTATCAACAGAAACTGCCCCAGCGCGAGACACAGCCAAGGCCATTTTATGTGACGAAATTCGTCGTGAAAGGCGGGGAAATCGATCTTGCGAATTGCGAAATAGAGACAAGCTGCTGTAATCGCTATCCTTGCAAGGATCCAGGCGCTGGTGTTTAGCTTGGCCTTATTCATTTCTTTCACGCCCACATTGATACCAGCAGCGGTCCATTGGGCTAAGGTCGAACGAGCGTAGCGATATTGTTTCGCCAGGGTCCAACTCTCGTCTCCGCGACAAGTGCGGCCTCCCCAAACGTTGCCGCAAGACATCCACGCATTTCTTTTCGCGTCAGGTATCGTACGCGGTCGCCTGTGAGCCAACGGTCGGAGGCATATGCCAAGCAGTGAATTGGTGAGGGACGTTTTTCCCACTCCTTGAATACAAACGTTCCGCCTGGCGCCATCGAGGTTCGAACGGCGTCGAGTAGCTGTTGTCTCAGTGCAACAGGCACATGATGCAGCACATCGCTGAGTATGACGAGATCGTATTGTCCGGGTTCACTCCTGGCAATTGCCTGAACTTCGCAACGAGTGAATTGGACTCGGCCGCGCGGTCCACGGTATAGGCGACCAACCCGCGGAGTAACGTCGATAGCCGTAATCGTAGACTCAGGATAAGTCATAACAAGTCTCTCGGTTACTGCACCTTCTCCGCAGCCTACCTCTAGGATTCTATTTGCTCGTGGCGCCCATTCATGGGTAACCCGAACAAAAGAGCCAATGTCGATGTAGATCGAACGATAAGCGTCGGCGATTTGGCGTTCGTACGGACCAAACATTCGTCGAACGAATGAGCCGATTCGCATGCTACAAGACCGCCTGTATGTAGTAGCGCTGCCGACTTAGGATCTTGTTTCGCTAACGAGCATATGGAGCAAGAACGCTCCCAACGATAGGTTGACTCCGATCACGATTGCCAGTGTTGCCGCGAATACCGTGTGTACTGTTGATTCCATAGGCACTCCGCCGCTATTCAGCCATTTGAACAAGAGCCACCCATCGCAGCCGACTCCGAGGAGCACCAACGACGCCCCTACGATCAAGGCACCCTCCAGCGAGAAACGGGACATCGCCCAGCGAGCGACACGGGACGTGATGACGCTCGTGCCTCTTAGCCCAACTACCTTCGCCAGAATGCCATAGTTGATGATGTTGAAGCCTACTAGCGTTAGGGCGCAAGCAAGCGCGAGAAAGTGAATTCCGAAGTAGTGGCCGGACACGGTGATAGGTCCGCGGACGAGCGCAGCGACCATCCCTAAGCCGGTGACGAAGGAGATACCCCCAGGCGCGAGGTACAAATAGTTCGGTCCATAGGTGAGGATGAATCGCAGGTGGCGCCAACCATCCCGGAACGACCTCAGGTGCGGCGGCCTGTCCCTTCCATCGCATCGCAGTCGCGTTGGAACTTCTGCGATTCGCAACCCCGCCTTGACGGAATTCACGATCATCTCGGTGGCGAACTCCATTCCCGACGTGCGGACATTCATTCGAAGGAAGGCATCGCGACGAAACGCGCGCATGCCGCAATGGAAGTCGCCGACCGGTGCCCCGTGGACCTTGCGAGCCAACCAGGACAGCACCGGGTTACCCAGATAGCGATGCAACCGCGGCATCGCGCCGGGATCGATACCGCCGGAAAAGCGGTTGCCCACCACCAAGTCGTTACCCTCGTCCAAGGCGGCGACGAAAGGCATGAGTTCGAGCCAATCATAGGAATCGTCGGAATCGGCCATGACCACATAGTCCCCGCGCGCCGCTGCGATACCTGCTGCGAGGGCGGCGCCGTACCCTTTTTTTGCGACGTGTACCACAGAGGCACCGAGCCTCGAAGCGAGTTCGACCGAGCTGTCGGTAGAGCCATTGTCCGCAACGACAACTTCTCCCGCGATGCCCATTGAACGAAACGCTCTGAACGCCTTTTCTATGCAAACGCCCACCGTGCGTTCCTCGTTCAGGCAGGGCATTACAGCCGTGAGACGGATGTGGCTTGGAGGGGCGATTGGCTCCGGTTGCGACAGCATGATTGAGTTCACTCGCTGCAAGATACGCCCGTTACCAGTTACGCCGCAAATCCCTCGCCACTCTGGCAACCACGGCATCCCAATCACCGATTGCCGGCTGCCGATAGAGCCGTGCGCTCGGATACCACGGAGTGTCCTCTCGATCCAGGAACCAGCGCCAGTCCGCGTTGAACGCCAGCAACAGCCACAACGGTCGGCCCATCGACCCTGCCAGATGGGCGACGCTGGTGCAGACGCTAACGATCAAGTCCATGTGCTCGCACAAGGCCGCCGTGTCTGGAAAATTCGGCTTGTAGTCCGCGACTTGGGGGTTCGACGCGAGCACGACGCGATCCGCTTCGGAGATATCCTTCTGCAAGCAGAAGTACTGATATTCGCGAGGCAAGTGCTTGAGCAGCGTAGCGAGCGGCATGCTGCGATGATGGTCGTTCGGATACTGCGAATTGCCGCTCCAGGCTAAGCCTATTCGAGGGCAAGCGGCCGCTCCCAGCCTGATCTTCCATGCTTCAACCTTGCTCTGATCGGCGCGGACATACCTGAGCTCGGCCGGAATGGTCTCCAAGGTGGTATGGAGCAAGCGCGGTAGACTGAGTAGAGGAACCTTGTAGTCGCATGCCGGGATGGCGCTGCCCCGTGGGATCACTTGCGCTGCACCTTCAAGATCGGACAGCAATTCACAAAGCGGCTCCTGCACCTCGAGAATGACCTTCGCGCCATGCTCAGCGACTTGCTTTACATAGCGGCAAAATTGAAGAGTATCCCCGAGTCCCTGCTCGCTAAAAATGAGGATGCGTTTGCCTAGCAGGGACTCGCTCCCCGTCCAAAGCGGGAGCTGAATATGATAATCATCCGGAGTGAGCGATGGTGTCGGATTTTTCCAGCGCCACTCGTAGTTTGCGAAGCCTTCGGACAGGTCTCCCTTGAGTAGCAAGGCAAGCGCGCGGTTGTATTGGGCGGGCGCAAGATCCGGCTGAATGGCGATGGCTCGTTCGAAGCTCGCCAAAGCCTCGGGCAATCGCCGCAGTTGCTCCAGGAGGACGCCGCGATTGAAATGGGAGCTCGCGTGGTCGGGATTGACGGAGATAGCCCGATCGTAGGTCGACAGCGCACTGTCCCAGCGCCCTAGCTCGCGCAGCACATTGCCACGATGAAGATAGGCGGCGACGCTTCCGGGATCGTCCGCAACGGCATGCTCGAAGCTTTCCAAGGCGTCGTGCCATCGCTTGAGTTGCACCAAGACGTTTCCCCGATGGAAGTGTGCGTTCGGCATTTGCGGCTGAAGGGCAATCGTCCGGTCGTATCCGGCCAGCGCCTCTTGCCACTGCGCCAATTCTTGGTTTAGTTGAGCCCGATTGAAATGCGCTTCCGCGTAGTCAGGCCGCACCTCGATCGCTTTGCCGTAGCTATCGAGAGCAGCACTTCGCTGACCGAGACTTTGCTGGGCCAGACCCAGATTGTAGTACACGAGGGCATCGTTCGGATTGACCGCAATCGCCTGCTGGAAGCCTTCTACGGCCTCCTGTGCCCGGCCAAGCGATAGTAGTACAACTGCACGATTGCAAAGTGCGGCCGCAAAGCTCGGCTGCAAATCGAGGGCGCGCTGGTAGCTAGCCAATGCATCGTCGGGTCGCTTCAGATTCTTGAAAACGTTGCCCTGCGTGTACCACGCTTGCGCATTGCCCGGTAGGTCGCTCCGCGAGGATCTGAATAAGTCACGCAGCCTGAAGGTCATGGTCTTGGTTGGGGTTCTCGAGTCGTCTCTTGGTTGGCCGGGCAGGAGCTACGGTCGCAAGTTCTGGTCAAAAAACCGAAGTATAGTGCCGTAGGCATGACGCCCATCGTGCTGCCGGATCAGTCCGTGTTTGCCGCCAGGGTATACCATGACGTCGAAGGGCTTGCCGAGGTCCTGCAGCCTGCGAAAAATCTTCGTGCTGTTGAGGAAAAGAACATTGTCGTCGGCCATGCCGTGGATGATCAACAGGTTACCTTGCAAGTCTATGGCGTACGGCAATGCAGAACTTGCCTCATAGCCGACTGCGTTCTCCTGCGGCTTGTTTAGGTACCGCTCGGTGTAATGCGTGTCGTACAAGGTCCAGTCGGTCACCGGCGCGCCGGAGATACCGGCGCGGAATAGTTCGGGCGCCTTGAACATCAACATCAAAGTTATGTACCCGCCGTAGCTCCAGCCCCAGACGCCCAGGTGCGCGGAATCGACGAACGACTGCGAAGCGAGCCAGCGCGCGCCTAGGATTTGGTCGGCTACCTCGACTTCGCCGAGTTTGCCGTGAATGGGCGATTGAAAGGCCCTGCCCCGAAACGCAGTGCCACGGTTGTCCAATTGAAATACGATGTAGCCCGCGCGAGTCAGTATTTGCGTGAATGAGCTGCCGCTCCAGTTATTGAGAACGCGCTGTACGCCAGGGCCTCCGTAGACATCGACGATGGCCGGATATCGCTTCTTGGGGTCGAAGTGCAGGGGCTTGAACAGGCGATAGTGGAGTGCCTGTCCGTCCGCAGCGGCAAGGGCGCCGAACTCCGGCACGGAGTTATCCGCGGCATAGGGCGCGTCCGGGTGCTGCTCGTTCAGCCGGTTCTCGATCAGGTAGGTGATCAATGAGCCATCGGGCGCGTACAGACCGACCTGCGGTGGCTGGTCGATGCTGTTGAAGGTATCCACATAGAAGCTCCCATCCGGCGGCATGACGACGCTGTGCAGACCGTCCGCGCGGGTGACACGGTCCAATTTAGCTGGGTCCTGTGCGTCCAATGACACCCGATACAAATGCCGCTCCAGCGGGCTTCTTGCCGTGGCGGTGAAGTACAGGAGCCGGTGCGCTTCATCGACCGCCTTGATTGCGCGGGCACGGAAGTCATCGACGCTCCAGTCTCCGGCCGTGAGTCGCCGCATCAGGCGACCTTCGTAGTCGTAAAGATATAGGTGCGGGTAGCCGTCTCGCGCCGAGACCCAGACGAACTCGCGGGCGTTGCTCAAGAACGTCAGTTCGTCGTTCAAGTCGATCCAGCTGTTGCTGGTCTCGGTCAGCACCACGCGAGTCTTTCCGGTGGCAATGTCGGCAAAGAGAAGATCCAGGCGGCGCTGGTCGCGACTCTCGCGCTGGATAGCGATGGTCTTGCCGTCCGGCAGCCAGTTCACCCGGGCCAGGTAGATGTCCGTATCGGGTCCGAGGTCCACCCATGTGGTCGCGCCGCTGCGGACATTGGCCACCCCAAGACGGATCGAGACATTTGCGTCCCCGGCGGCGGGGTAGCGCTGTCCAAAGGTTGCCACATTATCTGCGGCGATCTCAAAGCGCTGGGTGAGCTTCACCGGTGTTTCGTCGACCCGGGCGAAGGCGATATGCTCATCATCGGGCGCCCACCAGTAGCCGGTGGTGCGGTCCATTTCTTCCTGGGCGACGAATTCGGCCATGCCGTTCTTGATCGGTCCGTGTCCGTCCTTCGTGAGCGCCCTTTCCCTTTGTTTTGCCAGGTCGAAGGCGAAGAGATTCTGATCGCGCACGTAGGCAATGTATCCGCCTTTCGGCGATACGGACGCGTCGGTCGCGAAGCCCTTGGAATGGGTGATTTTGGTCAGAGCCTGCGTCGCCGGTTTCGCGAGATCGTAGTAGTAGAGGTCTCCGCCCAGGGGAAATAACAACGCCCGGCCCGACGGCGCGAATACGTATTCCAATATTCCGGACAACGCGGCGGTGCGTTGACGTTCCCTGCGGCTCCGCTCCTCATCGGATAATGCTTCGCGGCCCGGCGCCAGGAGGTCCGAATCCACCAGCACCCGGGCCTCCGCATCGCGAATGTTGTATTCCCACAAGTCGAGTCGATCCTTATCGTTGGGCTTCCCTTGGAGGTAGGCGACGCGGGAGCCATCGGGCGAAATCTTCAACCCGATGATGGTCGGCCCCGAGAGGGCGGGAGCGTCGAATAATCGATCAATGGTCAGTTCGGCGGCGTGCGGGGCCGTGGCAACGCCGCAGGCCACGATGGCAGGCGCGAGATAGCGCCCGGGATTACGGGATTCGGCCATACGGATTTGAGCCTTCCAAGATGTGTTGGCGGCAATAGTATTACAAACGCGTAATTCGGTAGCACACCTCTGTTAGGCTGGAAACGCCGCGGGCGCGCATCCGAGGTTCGTCGCCCAAGACGTCGCGCCGCGCCAACTCGCGAATCGAATGATGGCGCGAGTAGAGTCGATGCACTTCTGCCGAATCGACAGCAAAGGGAGGCCCCTTCATGTCCGTTTGCGGGTATTCAAGAGTAACCAACAAGGTCTGCGTACCAGTACCGGTCAGCGCCGTCATGTGATCGACGTAGCGGTCTCTCCGCTCCGGTGCCCAGGAAACCAGCGAGGCCCGGTCATACACGGCAGCCACCTTCTCGAGCTGTTCGGGAGTGAGTTCGAACAGGTCGCCCCGGTAACATTCCAGATCCTCCGCCTCGTACAGGTCGAAGCGCGGGAGGGCGCGCCGGCGCGCGGTGACGCCGTTCTCCATGAAAAATGACTGCAGGGCGATGTCTGAGAGCTCGATGCCGACCACCGCGTGTCCTTGATCGCGTAGCCAAAGGAGGTCGAGGCTCTTGCCGCACAAGGGGACCAGGACGCGGGCGGCCTTCGGCAGATACAAGTTGGGCCAATACCGGATCAGATTGTCGTCGATTGCAGCCCGGTGAAACCCGATCTGCGCCGTGCGCCAGCGATCGTGCCAGAAATCAGGCTGCACGGTTCACTCGGGCGTGCTCAGATAATAGGGGACATACTCCCGCCGGGTCTTGTAAATCGCCACAATTGAATCAAAAAAACGCATTTCCTTGATCATCGTCGTGATCCGAGGGACATTCAAAGCTGAAGTTGCCCGGGCGGAAGGTGGCTCTATCAAAAAATCTACCGGCGTCGAATTTCGATAGTGCGCATGCATGTGTTCCAGGAGTTCTTTGCACACGTCGAGAAAGCTCTTCCTTGAATCGCGCCAGGGGTGCCAATAATTTGCGTGGAGATCCTCGACGAAGTAGATCCCCGTGTCCCTAAGTCCGTCCGTATATAAATGGTTGAAGCTGGCGATAATGTGCGAACTATGATGACTTCCGTCATCCATGATGAGGTCGAATGGTCCAAATTCCTCCACCACTCGCTTCAAAAAGGCGGGATCGGCTTGGCTTCCGATCCGGATATGGACGCCGGCCGCAGGTGCATCGAACCGGGTGCATTCGGGTAACACGTCTACACCGACGATGATCGTTTTGGGATGCTCAAAATATTGCCTCCATAGCTTCAACGAGGCACCGTGCCAGATGCCGATTTCAAGAATGCGCAACGGTTCAGCGCGCAGAGGTCCGAAAATCGCTTCATAGATCGGAAAGTAATGGGTCCATTTATGGCCGCCGGGGAAGGTCGTCCATCGCTTGTAGAGCGCGTCGGACACGACTTCCTGAGAGGGCACATCCGCTCGATAACAGGGCCACACCACCCGACGTTCGTATTCAGGGTCTAGACCAGGTTCGTTGCTCAACTTGCCTATACTCGCGTCCGTTGCCGTAAATACTGCCCCTTGTTCCATGGGCGCGGGAGGTGGAGGTGCCGCCGGAGGTTTCTGCGGCAGATGGAGGACCCGCCTGGTGTGGTATCCCACAAACCGGCCTAGCGCCGGGAAAAGTTGCTTCAAGAGACTGCCAATCATTTCTACATTCCTGGTAACGGATTGGAATGGAATCATAACCGTCCGGTCGCGCCCAGCAGGCGCCATCCTCTGTGATACAAATCCGGCCGGGCCCTACTATTGGCGCTATTATGTGTCAATTCAGTTCGGAGTGTCCTGTGGTACTTTTGCCGGTCATCGAGATCCCGTGAGGTTTGTCCCATGTTTGGAAGCTTCTTCAAGACTGCAGATGTCGATCAATATGCCGATTGGATAGTCGCGGAAGTCAAGCGATCCTTACCTGCGGCTTATTCACCGGGAACCAAGGATATCGCCGATCGCGCTGAAAGATTGAATGTGAGCATTTCAAAGAAAACAGCGGAATTCACCCGGTCGACCAAGCTGAACATATACAAGAAGGCGCGTTTGGCCGCCCGAGTCCGCGAAGGAATGAGCGCCCTTGGGTATCCAGAACCGTTCGTCAAATCATTTTCATTCGATTTGCTGGCTCGGCTCCAGGCCGCGTCAAAACAACCCGGCTCCTGAGGGTGTTTATGCGGTCGATCGCAGACGACTGCCCGGCGGACTCCAAGCGGTGAGCCGTAGACCGCCTCGCCAGCCGACGACCGCGATCCATCCACTATTGGAACAGGCGGTTGGTATGCACCAGGCCGGCCGCATGGCCGAAGCCATCGAGGTCTATGAGGAGATAGTTGCACAGGTCCCAAACCACTTCGACGCGACTCACTTGCTCGGCGTTATCGCCCTTCAAGAAGGTCGTCTAGATCAGGCGCGAGATTTGATCACGGCGGCGCTGCGAACAAATCCTGAACATCCGGCGGCGTTGAACAACCTTGGCATGGTGTATCTACGCAAGGGGGATCTAGAACTCGCGTATGGCCAGTTCGAGCGCGCCGTCAAGATACAACCCGATTTCTCCGATGGGCTTGCAAATCTCGGTACGGTGCTGCGTCAGTTGGGCCGCCCTCGCGAGGCGCTGCTCCCCTTGCGGCGAGCCCACTCCGATAATCCCCAATCGGCAATGGTATGCAACTTGATCGGCGCGTGTTTGATGGACAACGGAGAACTGCACGCGGCAGTGAAGATCTTCGAGGCGGCGACTCTTGCCGAACCCGATGAGGCGGACGGATGGGCCAATTTGGCGATCGCGCTGAATAGTATTGGTGAGTTCGGGCCGGCAAAAACCTGTGCCGATAAGGCAGTGGCGATGCGCCCCGGGTCGTCAGCCGCCCTCGCTGCACGGGCGGCCGTCGAGTTCGAGGAAGGCCAGATCGAGACCGCTATCGAGACCTACCGCGAAGCGATTGCATTGCCTGATCCGTCGACGCAGACGTATTGCGCATTTGCCAACGCATTATGGGCGAGCGGCCGGGGTGAAGAGGCTCTGGACACCCTGCGACAAGCGGTGGCTATCGACGGCAACAATGCGATCGCTCGCTGGAAGCTGGTGATGTCTCAATGCCGATCCTTCTTCAGCACCACAGCGGAAATCGAGGCGTCGCGCCAAGCCTTTGCAGAATCCCTGGAAAATCTGCAGACGTGGTTTCGCGCCACGCGGCGCCCAGACGCCTACAGGGCCGTAGGTTCGACCCAGCCTTTCTACATCGCGTACCAGTCGTTCAACAACCGGGATTTGTTGACCCGATACGGCACATTATGCAGCGAGTGGATGGCGTCCATGCCCGTCGATGTGCCGTTGGCCCGAAGCGGTCAACCGAGAGCTCCGCAGAATGCTTGTGCACCGGAACGCAAGATGCGCATTGGCATCGCCTCGGCGCATATTCGAAATCACTCGGTCTGGAACGCCATAACCAAGGGGTGGGTCCAGCATTTGGACAAGGCCCGCTTCGATATTTGGCTGTTCCAGTTGGGGCGTACCAACGATGAGGAGACGGCGCAGGCGAGGCGCGAAGTCGCTCATTTCGAGGATGGGCCCAATACGGAGCAGGGCTGGGCCCGGGCGATCAGCGACGCACAGTTGGACGTATTGATCTACCCCGAGATCGGCATGGATGCGTTGACGACGCAACTTGCGTCCCTTCGTCTCGCTCCAGTACAGGCCGCTGCCTGGGGTCATCCCGAAACGACCGGTCTGCCGACAATGGATTTGTACCTCTCCGCTGATGCGTTAGAACCGGGCGAGGCCGACGGCAACTACAGCGAGAGGCTGGTGCGATTGCCCAATCTGGGTGTTTGCGTCGAACCGCTGATGCCTGCAATTGCGGCCCCAGACCTGGGATTGCTGGGTTTGCCGAGCGACGAACCTTTGCTTTTGTGCCCCGGCACGCCGTTCAAATATTCGCCGGCGCATGACCATGTGTGGGCACGAATAGCAAAGGGCTTGCAGGCAAGACGCAGCAAGCGAGGCTGGGCCCGTATAACAGACCGCCTGCGCGGAAAGGGCAACGGTCGGCTCGTGTTTTTTAGCAGTAACAACGTTTTCATGGGCGAACTGCTTACACAGCGCCTGCGCCGCGCGTTCGAGGTTGAAAACGTTGACTTCGATGCGCACGTTCGCGTGATCCCTCATCTGGATCGCCCTCGATTTTTCGGCCTGATGCAGCAAGCTGCTCTTCTATTGGACACCGTGGGTTTCTCCGGGTTCAACATTGCACTTCAAGCCGTCGAGGCGGGCCTGCCGGTGTTGGCACGCGAGGGCACTTTCATGCGGGATCGCCTTGCGAGCGGCATCATGCGGCGCATGGAATTAACCGAGCTGGTAGCGACGACGGATGAAGCATTCATCGAGGCGGCGGTCGAACTGGCAGGAAACCTTTCGAGACAGCGTGAGTTGCGTGTCGAAATTGCGAGCCGACGCAAGATTCTGTTTCACGATACCGAAGCCGTCCGAGCACTGGAGCGTTGCCTGATTGAGGCGATTGGCCATAGTCGTGGCGCGATCGCCGCTGGTTCGTAAGAGATGCCTTCAGTGGGAAGGTTTGGCGCGAGATCTCGCGACCGCGTCCGTCAAGCTGCGCTCGAGGGCTACTATAGGAGCCGTGTCGTGAAACAGTACGTGGCGACGTGCGATGATCTTGGTGCGTATTGTTTTGCGCCGCCCGGCATCTCCCGCCAGGTCCAGCGCCTTTTGGACGAAGTCTTCCGTCGTCGTCGCCACCAGTTCAGGTAGGTCGAGTCGGCGCATGATTGCACTCGCAAGTCGGCCTCGCATGAACTCGCCTTCGAATGCCAGCACCGGTAGGTCGCATTCGATCGCCTGAAGCGCCGTGTTGAATCCCGAAAAACCGAGCGTATCCAGCATCAGTGCCGACTGCCGCATCAGCCCAAAAAATCGAGATCGCTCGAGCTTGGGGATGATGCTCACATGCTCGTCGAACTCAACGTCGGCTCTTTCGAATGCCCCGCGCAATCGGCTTTCGAGCATCCGATCCACCATATCATTGCCGCTTCGAAAAAAAACCAGTCGACCACCGCTGCTTCTCCTAAGAAATCGTTTCCTGAGGTGCCTGGCAATGTTCACCCAGACATCGTCGTATAGCGGTGAATACTTGAACGGTGCGCCCGGACATAGCAGCAGAGGCTCGTTGCCGGGAAGCTTCAAAGAGCCAAGGCCGGGATTCGAAATTGCCGGGGCGAGCGGTTCAACATAAACACCTAAGTTTGGAAGCCTCACTAGTTCTTCGACATAGTTTTCGGATGCATTCACCGGTTCGAACGCATCCGCGGAGATGTAGAGATCCATCGTGGGTAAACCAGTGGTCTCCGGATGGCCCCAAGAGGCCGCTTGTACAGGGGCCAAGCGTAGACACGCGAGTTGAAGGGTCAGCGGGTGCATGCCAATTTCTGGATATATGAGGACATCTAGATCCTGGCTCCTGATTGCGCTGATCCACTCGCGTAGACTCTTCGGTTGATACTGGAAATGGTCGACAGCGCCTCTCGCCTTTTCCGTTTCCTGGTCGGACCTGCCGTCCAATTTGAATATATGCAGTTCGAATTTGGTTCGGTCGATATTGTAAACCCAACCTCTCGTGATCGCGTTCCACACCGAGTGCTGGTGTATGTGGGCCGAGACAATTCCAATCCGTAGCTTGCCGCGCGCTCGATCGGCGCCGCCGGTCCTGAAATTTCCGCCGGCATCGTAAATGTCGCTCGGCAGAGTCGTCATCCACGAGGTGCACAGTGCGCCATATCGACTCAGTAACTCCCGGTTACCGAAGGGATGGTATGCAATGTAGAAGGGCTGGTTTATTCCAACCGCCCTGAACGGCTCTTTGACATCTTCCGAGCTCCGATACCAAGCCTCGACTTCTTCAAGAGCCTTTGCAAACGCGCTTCGTGAACCTTCGACTTGGGATTCGCTCAAGTAGATGGGTTTCAGACAAGCGATGGCCATTGTCCAGCGGAAATTCAGGTGGCCGTCGAGTTCTACGGCGCGCTCGAACTGTGCGATTGCCTCATCGTGGAGGCCACCCGACAGTAGGGCGCTTCCGTACGCGGCGAGCATTTGTGCGGACGGACGCGCGACGGAGACGACTCGTCGGTAGCTTTCGATGGACTCCGTCACGCTGCCCAGATCGAATTGAGCCTTTCCCAAGGCGCCGAGAGCGATGGAGGATTGAGGATTCAACGTCAGCGCCTTGTCCGCGCTTTCGCGAGCCCGTTCGGACCGGCCAATGGCATTCAGGGCCACCGCAAGATGCGCCCAGCCCTCGCCATTGTCGGGAGCAGTTCGAGTCGCAGCTTCGAACCAGTCGGCCGCTTCGCCGCCTTCTCCGATCTCGAGGAGACATGCACCCAATAGGATGCAGACTGCGTATGAATCCGGATCGGCAAGATTGGCTTTGCGCAATACCGGGATGGCATCGCGGTGGCGCCCCATGTTGTGTAGTACCGTTCCGACGTTGGTGTTCGTAGTCCGAGAATCGGGCTCCAACATCCGGGCCGATTCGAACCACTGAAGCGCGGATTCTAACTGTCCGGCGTGCATATAACTCGTGCCCAAGTTCGCCATGGCCGATGTATCGCGTGGGTTCACAACGAGAGCGGCGTGGATTAAACGTTGCGCGGCGTCAAATTGCCCTTGCTGAAGCGCGACAACGCCAAGTAAATGAGTGGCGTCGAAATCTCGCGGCGATTCGGACAATATCTCGCGGTAGAGTTTGGCAGCCTCATCGAGATTGCCGTCCCTATGGAAAGCCACCGCACTCGGCAGCAGGGGGTGACTCGGGTCGGTGGGTGCGGCAGATGGTGCCGAAACATCGCTCATCACGCGCAACCATCGGACCAAAGTTCAGGTTGCACGGATCAGGAATCGTCCGACGGAGTGATCGGCGAATCTTCTCCCGATGCGCTGCTCTCGTCTGGTATCTTGTGCTGCTCGGAGAGCCAACCGCCCAAATCGATCAGGCGGCAGCGATCGCTGCAGAACGGGCGATACAGCGATTCCGCCGACCATTCCACCGGCCGCCGACACGTGGGACATTTGACGATAGTTGCCATCCAGGGCGCCAATTGAACTTATGCGCAGCAGGTGAGAAGAAACGGCACGTCGGTGTCCACATGGACGGGCCGGGCATTGGAACTTGGCCATTGCTGAAAGCGAATGGTGCAGCGGTGCCCGCTGCCGCTGATCTCCGGAAACAGGTCTTGGTTTGGGGGCATGGTCACTCGCACCAATTGGCACGGATTCTCACGATCGAATTGCAGCTGGAAAATACCGCCGATCGCTGTCTCTGCCTTGCACTTAGCGTTCTGCCGGGTCAGCCAGAGCAGCTCTGCTATGCTGTCGCACAGTGGCCTGATGAGTGCCAGCCACGAATTGAATTCGGCGGCGCGTACCTCCGCGGGTCGCGTGAGCCAAAAGCAGTAGTCCGGCAAATCGAAATCGCAGGTGCCGCCGGGAATGGCGCTGCGATGCTTGATGGCGCTCAGGAATTCAGAATCGCGCAAGGGTCCCATGAAGTTGCCGCCGACCGTCGACAACTCTTCCCGCATCTTCACCAGATTCGACATCAGGGACTTCAATCGACCCGGGTCCACCCCGGATTTGGTCTGAAACTCCTTGAGGACATTGACGTGCCGCTCGAGCTCCTTGAGAACTTCACTGCGCGAGTCGCCGCGGGCTGTAATGGCAAGAATTTCCAGCAGGCTCGCCACGGCCGACCGGGTACTCCAGGGATTGGGAAAATCGGCGTGGTACGAGGCCTGGGTATAGAGAAACTCCAGCCGCAGGAAGGTGCGCATGCGCTCGTTGAGCGGCTGCTCGTAAGTGACCGGCGCCAATTCAGGCTCCGCATCGGGCCTTGGATCGAGGTAAGAGTTCATCATCCTATTGTGAGCCAACCGGAGGCTCAGGGTAAACCCCGGATTCATCTAAGTCACATTTGGCGAGCGAGTCGTTGCCGCAAGCTTTAGGTAGCGCTCGTGCAGAGCATCGACCGCCTGCCGTAACTCGGAAACGGTCCCCGAATTCACGATCACATCGTCCGCAGCTTCTACGCGGGCGGCGCGAGAGGTCTGCGCTGCGAGAATGGCGCGCGCCTGTTCGAGTGTCGTCGAGTCGCGGGCCATCACGCGCTCCAGCTGGACGTCCTCGTCGACATCGACGACCAATATGCGGTCGATACGGTCGGGCTTGCCGCCTTCCACCAAGAGCGGAATTACCATCACGAGATAGACCCCAACCGCAGCGCCCGCGCGGTGCCCCATATCGGCTCGAATCAGGGGATGCAGGATGGCTTCCAGGTCGCGGCGCAACTGCGGGTCGGCGAATACCAGATCTCGCAGGGTGCGTCGATCGAGTTCACCGCCGGTAGTCAGGATGCCGGGGCCGAACCTCTTGGTCAATTCCGCAAGTCCTGGCTTCCCCGCCGCGACCACGATTCGAGAGGACTCGTCGGCATCGATGACGGGAACGCCCAATTCGATGAATCGCTGTGCGGCGGTACTCTTGCCGCTCGCAATGCCCCCGGTCAGCCCGATGCGCAGGCGATGCGGCATGGGCTAATACCGGAGCCCCGAAATACGCAGATAACCGGTTACCAGCGTATCGCCGTACATCATGCCGAGCCACCCGGCGGCCGCGAGATAGGGCCCAAACGGCATCGGAGCGGCGCGATCGCGTCCGCGCAGCACGATCATCAGAATCCCCAGCACGGCTCCCGTGCCGGCTGCCAATAGAATCACCAGCGGCAACATTTTCCACCCCAACCACGCACCCATGGCTGCGAACAGTTTGAAATCACCGTAGCCCATGCCCTCTTTGCCGGTGACGAGTCGAAAGGCGTGGAACACGAGCCAAAGGCTGAGATACCCTGCCGCAGCCCCTAGGATGGCATCGCGCGCAGACACCGGGAGGGCTTGGCCGGGCTCGGACCCAAACAGTACGGCCGCCAACAGGCCGGCCCACATCAACGGCAAGGTGATGTTGTCCGGTAGCAGTTTGTGGTCGATATCAATGCCGGTGAGCGCGATCAATGCCCAAGTGACGAGCAGAGCGCAAGCTGCACTTACACCAAAGCCGAAGTGCCAGGCGACCCATCCCGATAGCAGACCTGTCGCGAGTTCCACCAGAGGGTAGCGCGCCGAGATCTTGGTTTTGCAGGCTGCGCACCGTCCTCGCAGGAGGAACCAACTGACGACTGGAATATTTTGAAATGCCGTAATGGGCGTGTTGCAAGCCGGGCACGCCGAGCGGGGAACACTCAGCGTAAAGCGGCTTGGAGCCTCGGTGCCGGCAACTGTCGTTTGCACGAGAGTAGCGGGCAGCAGTTCGGTTGCTTGGTCCCGCCATTCTCGCTCAAGAATAATCGGCAGCCGATAAATGACGACGTTGAGAAAGCTGCCTACGACGAGACCCAGTACGAAGATCGAGCCCGCGAACAGAGCAATATGTTCGGCATAAAGCGCCGACAGATCGCTCAGCACGGGCCAATCCGATCTTGGGCGTCCAACCTTTCCCTATCCGACGACCTGGCCGAGCTTGAAAATCGGGAGGTACATCGCAATCACCATGCCGCCGACCAGAATACCGAGAATCGCCATGATCAACGGCTCAAGCAAGCTCGACATGCTGTCGACGGCATTATCGACTTCGGCTTCATAGAACTCCGCGACTTTGCTGGACATGGTGTCGAGCGAACCCGACTCTTCGCCGACGGCGATCATTTGAATCACCATATTCGGGAAGAGGCCGGTATTCTCCATTGCGCGCTGCAAGCGTTGACCCGTAGCCACTTCGTCCTTCATGCGCAACACCGCTTCTTCATAGACGATGTTTCCCGTTGCGCCGGCGACGGACTGCATGGCTTCGACCAAGGGGACGCCGGCGGCAAACATCGTGGACAGGGTTCGCGAGAACCGGGCGATTGCAGCCTTTACCAGGATGGGTCCGATAATCGGAAATTTGAGGAGTATCCGGTCCGCGGCAAGCTGCATTTTTCTGGAGCGCTTCAGAAAATGAAAGAAGGCATAAAACCCGCCGCCGATCATGAGCGCCACCCACCAACCCTGATGCTGGACGAAGCGCGACAAGTTGACCACCATCTGTGTAAAGGCCGGCAGATCAGCACCAAAGCCCTTGAATAGCTCTTCGAACTGGGGAATTACGAAAATCAGCAAAATAATCGATACGATCACAGCGACGCACAGCACCGCTATGGGGTAGAAAAGAGCTTTTTTGATTTTCTTCTTCAGCGCTTCGGTCTTTTCTTTGTAGGTGGCTATCTTGTCGAGAAGCGACTCGAGTGCGCCTGCCTGTTCACCTGCCTCGACCAAATTGACGAACAAGGCGTCGAAATGGAGCGGAAACTTGGCAAGCGATTCGTGCAGCGTGCTGCCGCCCTCGATATTCGCCTTGATATCCAGCACCAGCTTTTGCATCGCCGGCTTCTCGTGCCCATTGCCGATGATTTCGAATGCCTGCACCATTGGGATACCGGCGGACATCATGGTGGCAAGTTGGCGGCTGAACACCGCGATATCTTCGTTGCTGACCTTGCCACCGGATCGAAACGCATTGCTCTGAGTCTTAACGCGGGTAGCGGCGACGCCTTGACGCCGCAGGTCTGCGCGCAACGCCGCCTCATTGGTCGCAAGCGACTTTCCGCGGACCTTGTTGCCGCGCTTGTCCTTGCCTTCCCAGAGAAATTGAGTCTCTTTCTTAGATACGGTTGCCGATATCGCCATAAATCGATCCTTGCGTTAGCTATCTATTCGATAGTGACGTTGTTGACTTCTTCCAAGCTGGTCACGCCGTCCTTCACTTTCTGCAATCCCGACCGGCGGAGGTTCCAAACACCGTCTTTCGCCGCCTGGTCACCGATATCAAGAGCACCTCCACCTTCCATGATGATGCGACCGATGGTTTCCGTGACCGGCATGACCTGATAGATGCCGAGACGGCCCTTGTAGCCGTCGGTGCACTGACTACAGCCGACCGCTTTGAAAACTCTGATTCCCTGTTGAATATCCGCATCCTCGAAGCCTTCCTTCGTAAGTGCTTCGGCAGGAATATCGATCGGCTGTTTGCAATTGGTGCACAGTTTTCGCGCCAAGCGTTGCGCAATGATGAGACTCACGGACGTGGCTATCGCATAGGGCTTGACGCCCATGTCGACCAACCTCGTCAAGGTTTGCGGCGCATCGTTGGTATGCAACGTCGAAAGTACCAAGTGGCCCGTTTGTGCGGCTTTGATGGCGATCTCGGCGGTTTCGAGGTCGCGGATTTCGCCGACCATGATGACGTCGGGGTCCTGTCTGAGAAAGGCACGCAGCGCAGAGGCGAAGGTCAAACCCACCTTGTTGTTCACATTCACTTGATTGATGCCGGGCAGGTTGATTTCCGCGGGATCTTCCGCCGTAGATATGTTGCAATCTTCGGTATTCAGGATGTTCAACCCGGTATACAACGACACGGTCTTACCGCTACCTGTGGGCCCGGTTACCAAGATCATGCCTTGCGGCTTGGCGAGATACCTCAGATAGATTTCTCGTTGAGCCGGTTCGTATCCCAGAGCGTCAATTCCCAACATGGCGCTGGATGGATCGAGAATACGCGTGACGACTTTCTCGCCAAACAAAGTTGGACAGGTGCTGACGCGAAAGTCGATAGCGCGATTCTTCGACAGCCGCATTTTTATTCGACCGTCTTGTGGGACGCGGCGCTCGGCGATATCGAGTCTCGCCATGACTTTGAGGCGCGCGACGATCTTTATCGCCAATTGCACAGGCGGCAGCGCCACTTCTTTCAGGACACCATCGATGCGGGTGCGGATGCGGAAAAGCTTCTCGTAAGGCTCGAAATGGATGTCCGAGGCGCCTTTCTTGATCGCATCCAGCAGTATCTTATTGACGAAGCGGACGATCGGAGCGTCTTCCACATCGTCTCGACCCAACGACTCCGCGGTAGGGGCTTCGTCACCGCCGGTGACCTCGAGGTTTTCCAGGTCGAAATCATCATCGGTCAGGGAAGGCATCACCGCTTCGGCCTGATCGATGGCCTTGTTGACGGCCAACTGGAGCTTGTCGTCTTCCACTACGACGAACTCGATGCTCATCGAGGTCTGGAATCGAATCTCGTCCAACGCGTGCAAATTGGTCGGATCGGCAACGGCAAGAAACAATCGTTTGCCGCGCTTCATCAGTGGCAACACACGATGCTTAAGTATTAGCTTTTCGCTGACCGAGCGCACGGTATCCATGTCAGTCGTAATAGCGTCCAGATCGAGCAGCGGCACGCCAAACTCGTTCGATGCGGAAATGGCAATATCACGCGCGGAGGCGAGATTCCCAGCTACGAGATGGGTGACCAGGCTGATGCGCTTTTCTTTGGATTTAGCAATCGCATCCTGCATAGCTGATTCGTCCAATAGGCCGTCTTGGACGAGTCGTTGGGCAAGGCCGCCCAGAGCTACGCGGCCGGCACTACCAAGCGGCGCTATTGCGTTATCATTCATGGACTTAGAGGAAATTCCGGGTTCTATTAGGTGCTAGTGTACAACCTGCCGCCAGGCAATCAATTGTCAAATTCCCGGTCGATATTCGCACACTCGCCGCGGCATCCGGCGTGACTTTGTTCCCAGTATCGGCCCATCGAGCCCGCTTGTCGCCCTGGTCAATTGGACGGCCGAGTCGGACCGGACGCCGGCCGTCGTGGCGGTATCGGCGCCGAGAGAGATTCCAACGGACGTCAGTAGGGGTCCTCATAAAAACAGAAGCCTCTCCGAAGAGAGGCTTCCTACGTGCCGGATTATCCAGGATGATGCCGATCATCCGGGAAGTACTGGCCTCAAACCATTACACGTGGCAGGAAGTCGGCAGATACTGGGCAGGCACCGTCGTGGTGACTGCGCCGCCAACCGATGTGGCGCTGGCGCCGGCCGGCATTGTCGCGGTGCCGCACAGCCACAACACATCGTTGTTGGCATTGGTGTACGGGATCAGCCCGAGAATGTTAGCGCCGGTGGCTGCCAGCTTCGAATTGGCGCCGGCACCGTAGGTAATGACGACCGAGCCGGTGCTCACCACGATGCTGCTTTCATACTTGCCGGATGACTGGACGGTACCGGCCAGGTTTGCGATAGCGGCCGGCATATTGCCAGTATTCGCATAGTACTCGGCGATTGCCGTCTTCCAACCGTCTGCCAAGGTCAAGCCTTCAGTGACCTGCGCACGGATGGTGTAGTTCTGGTAGGCCGGAATGGCGATGGCCGCCAAGATTCCGATGATCGCGACCACGATCATCAATTCGATCAGGGTGAAACCCTTTTGAACTTGCTTAAGCATTTTTGACTCCTGGAGCTTAAAAAAGAGACCCGAATTCGAGCAACGGCCCACGCCGGTATTGGGAATTAAGCAAGCGCTGTGCCAGTTATCACCGAATATCTTTAAGCTATTGAATACTAAGAATGAATGGGGTTCTTGGCGGAGTAGATCTGACATATAACCGTCGTCGGGTGGCGTCGTGAAGGGCGCGCCGCGTCACACCTTGACAAATTTTGTCACTAAGGCTACCCAGGGCTAGGCTAGCTCTTCGTGGTACGAATCCTCAGCGTTAATTTGCCAAATAGCAGACTTGCCCCGCCCGCGATCGATGATCGCATTGACGGCGCCGTTGGCGGCCAGCATGGAATGGTCCTGATTGTTATAGCGGTGCATCCCGTTGCGTCCGACCGGATACAGATTCGAAAACCGGTCCAGGTACGCACGAATCCGCCCGAACTGACTGTATTCGCCGAAATATGCCGGGTAAGCCCTAGGCACGCGAACCACGGTTCCGTCCAGAACATCGCTGCGATCGATCATTTGAATTTTCTCGAGTTCTTGAGCTGCAAAGTCGAGGAACTGTGCGCTGTCCATCGACCACAAATCGTCGCCCTCCCGGCAGAAGTACTCCAGCCCGAGCCAAATGGTATCGGGATTCGAAACCAGCGCCGGGCTCCAATTGTTGAATACCTGAAGACGCCCAATTTTGACGTCGGGCTCCTGAATATAGATCCAATTATCCGGGGGCATTCCATTGGCTGACGCAGGGCTGCTGCCATTCGGCTTCATCTTTCTTACCAGCAAGCCGGCTGTCATGAAATCTCGGTAGGGAAGCCGATCAGCGATGCGCACGACTTCACGGTCATCGGGTTCGAGCATTGCAACGAGTTGGCCTATCGGCATGGTCGATATGAAGAAATCGCACGGCACACGTCTTACGGTGCCAGTCGCGTTGTCCTTGACGCTGACCGCGGTGACCTCGGATGCATTGCGTTCAATTCCCACGACGCGATGACCAAGATGAATGTGGGCTCCGCGCATGGCGATTTGACGTGCGACTTCCTCCCACATCTGGCCCGGTCCAAATTTGGGATACAGGAAGCGTTCGATCAGGCTGGTTTCCGTCCGTCTTTGAGCGGTATCCGTCGCTGAACGCCGACGACCGGTGACTGCGTGCGCAATCGCTTTGGTAATGGAAAGTTCTTTGATGCGCTGAGCACCCCATTCCGAGGAAATCTCGTGGCATCCTACCCCCCAGACCTTCTCGGTATAGTCCTTGAAGAAAGTCCGGTACAGACGGTCGCCAAATCGATTGATGAAGAAATCCTCGAGCGACACTTCCGGTGATCGACGGGCAAGCCGTGCCCGACCGTAACTGAGTCCGATCCGAAGCGTCTCGAACAGGCCCATGTTCATCACCGTCCCGGCGTTGACCTTGAGCGGATAGTCGAAATATCGACGGCAATAGAAGATTCGCGACAGGCGCCGACGAACCAACATGACGGCGTCGGGTGACGCAGCATTGGAAAGTTCAGGGACGAGGTCGCGGGATTGGCCCTGATAATTGAGCCGCAAAATCTCACCGGCATCCGACTGCCCCTCGGCCACCGGCAGAATCTCCTGCCACCAGCGCATGACCCAGTCGGATTTGGAAAAGAAGCGATGGCCACCCAAATCCATCCGATTTCCGCGGTAATTGACCGTTTTGGAGATTCCCCCGACCTGATTGTCAGCTTCAAATACGAGAGGGGTGATATCCGAGCGGCGCAGGAGTTCGAGCGCTGCAGTCAGTCCCGCAGGTCCGGCCCCGGCGATGACGGCGATCTTCCCCTGCCCAACCGTGGAACTCATGTAAGGACCCTTTCCCATAGAATAGTCATGTTCTGGGTGCGGCCGAACGCACTTGGTTGCAATCGTAAAGACTCCAGCTCGTTGAATCAGCGACTTTCTTGCGCGTTATAAGGCCGATGCGCACGTCCTCCTTCGCCACGACAAAGCCCAATTGTGGGTCGCGGCACACGCTCACTAGCTTTTCTTCGGTGAGCGGCCGCGACCCGCGCTGTGTGGCGTCATTGGCGAGTGTTCCTGTGCCGCTCGTGCGCAGTCGCCAATTCGGGTCCAGCACAGGGAGAAGCACCTGCGATCGGCGTTGGATCTCCATTGCGGTCGCCCGCGAAAAAACCACGCCTGCCGACTGGTTTACGGATGAGTAACTCGGCCGCTGGAGCGTGAACCAGGCGAAAGCGGCTGAATAGTGCACGGGAGCAACGAAGACGTTGCTCGCCGGTGGAATTACCTTTCGCCAATCGGCAAACGCATTGATTTCCGTCAGGGCCCCATCGCGCAGCACGCCCTTCAGCGCCTTTGGTACAAAAATCGCCGAGCAGACGCTGAGAGACACGATGATCAGCGTCAATAGCACGGCGGAGCGAGTCACGGGAATCCAGTAGAACGCCAGCAGTGCCGCCACCAGTGCCGGAACCTGTAGTACGGTGAGATCCCTCAACCGCGCGATCGACGACGCTTCACCGCGTGAGCCGACGTCCGGGGCGAACGCAATATTCCACGAGTTGAGCGCGACCAAGGCGACCATGGTAATTCCCACCGCACCGGCGATCCACCGCAAGTGCACAGCGGTACGTGTGTCGATACGATCTCGCATTGACCAAATAAACAATGCCAGGACCAAGCAAGAGATTCCATTGGCCGGCGGCAACACCCATCCTGAAACAAGCAGCAAAACCGTAACGGGACCGCATCGCCTATCCCGGCAAATAGCGGCCGCAGTCGGCGCAACCAGCAGTACGCTCAGGAAACAGGTAATCCACATCCAGCGCCACGCTTGGGCTTGAATGATGATCGCCAGATGCCCAATTGCTCCCGCGATGAAGGCAATGGCGAGACCCGTTGCGCCAACGAGACCGGCCGCGATGCACAGCGCGCGTATCCTGGTATCCCACAAGGCCATTGCCGTGAGAGTCAAGCACAAGAGGGGACGACCATTGGTCTCCCAATCAGCGCTCTTCCATAGTTGCGGAAACAGAAAGATCGAACGCTCTCGGACGATCTCCAGCCATGGTGGGTCCAAGACAGTAAGTAGGCCTGCGCTCGCGGGCCCGCGGAGTACCCAGAGGGAAACTCCAAAGGCGAACAGCACCCCCAACGCCGCTACAGCGAGATTGATGCGAAGTGAAAACCGAAGGCAAACGAGGACCAGCAAGCCTGGCAGAGCCATTATTGGATGCACGAAGAGCGCAAAGACAGCCGTCAGAAGGCCGATAGCTTTGAAGTTATGGAAGTGAAGGGCGATGGCGGAAACGGCGAGTGCTTCGGCGAATGAGCGCGCGGTCAACCAGTCTTCCGCGTATCGAAATACGCCGTAGCCACCGTACGCTCCATCGGCGATCATCAGTAGTGCAACCGCCAAGCAAGCGGTGCGGCCATTGGACACAGCTCGGGCCAATGCCCATGCGGCCGCGAACAGCCAGACTTTGAATGAGAGCGATAGAGTCAGAGCCGCGGCTGTAAGGCCGAGCCAGCTTACAAACCAGGCGTACATCGGTGAGAAAATCGTATATTTATCCTGCGATCCGGTTAGCAGAAAAATGTCCGTGGCTAGGCCCGGATGAATTCTGGCCATGGCTTGAACGGCATATAGCTCAGCATCACCCTTCAAGCCCTTATACGGATGTGTAACCGACCACAGCGCGACCAGTCCGAGCGTCAGCGCAACCGCCTGCAACATCGGACGACGTGCTGCATGTGTAACCCCGAAGGCTTCACGAATAGTCCCACTTTCGCGCATCACTATTCGATCTCTATCTTCTTAATTCGGTAGCGCGGGGCGCGATGCGACATACCCGGGACTGTCAACGGCTGGCATACCCTCATGCTTCCGGCGTCACGTAGATTGTTTGAGGCGCGAGGCCGGCGCGGTGTCTCTCCAGAACCCTCGTATAAGCGACCTCCAAGTGCTTGGCGAATGCGCGCGTGTCGAACAACGCCGTCTTGAGCCGGTTCCTCGCCAATTTTTGCTTGATCGATCGCAGAAGCTCCGGACTCTCGGCGAGTTGAACGGCCATCTCCTCGTATTGCTCGGCTGTCGACGTGACGAGTTCCGGCAAATCGATGGCGTTGAGCAAACTGGCCGCAACCCGGCCGGCAAACGCCCGGCCCGCGCAGGTAAGCACCGGCAGCCCTGCCCACAAGGCATCGCTGGCGGTTGTACCTGCGTTATAAGGGAACGTGTCGAGGAAGAGATCCATGGTGCGAAAACGCGCCAGATAATTCTCTTGAGCAAGAAACTTACCGAACACCATTCGGCGTGGGTCGACACCGCAACGTTCGGCCTCCTTGCGCAGATTTCGTTCGGCAACCTCATTCCCTGCGTACAGAAAAAACCTGCTCCCCTCTACACGCAGCATTATCCGCATCCACACCGCAAAAGTGGCCGGCATTATTTTGTAGTTTGCGTTGAAACAAGAAAAGACAAATCCCGCCGCCGGCAGGCCAAGCTCCTCGCGCGTGAGCGCCCGCTCGACTACCGACCGCTTGGAATCGTTCACTTGGTAGCTTGGCAGATAGATTATCTCTTCCGAGTAAGACCGCCGCTCTTTCGGCGGAATTATTGTGGGGTCGGCCAGTAGATAATCCATGTAAGGCGCGCCCATAGTGCCGAGATATCCGATGTAGCTCATCTGTACCGGGGCGGCGCGCAGCGCGAAAATCTTCGGCCGAGCATGTTCGGTGAATCCACCGAGATCCACCGCAATATCGATCCCCAAATTTCGGGCGGTCTCGGTTACTTCCAAATCAGACCGTTCACCCACGTCGATAAAGCGATCAAAGGCTCGCTCCAAGCGCGCGCGTACCGCGTCTTGCACTTTGGGACCAATGGCAAATGCGATCACTTCGAATCTCGATCGATCGTGAGTTTCGAACAATTCGGCCGCCAAGAGCGACACCGGATGGTTGCGAAAATCGGCGGAGAAATATCCAATCCGAATCTTGTCGCTGGGCGCTCGCTGTGGGATCGCACCAAGAGCATCGTCCGGCGGGCATTCTTCTCGAACCCATATCTCGGCCGCCAACCGCTGCAGAGGCGGCGAATCGACGAGAGCCAACACTTGGAATGGTGCGGATATGGGATTGCGTGCCCTCAGCTCCTGCTCGAGACGCTCCAAGTACGGCGCCAGGCCGTCCCAATCACATGTTTGCATTTGCACATATCGGCGAAATGCAAAAAGGTACTTCTGGTCCGCTTTCAGCGCGAGTGCTTGGTCGAAGCTCGCTATAGCCGCCTCGTGCCGCCCGCGATTGAGTAGAGAAAAACCGCGACCCGCATGTGCCTCTACAGAGTCGGGCTTGAGAACGATCGCCCGGTCGTAGCTTGCAATCGCGGCCTCGTGCCGCCCCATCTCCTGAAGCACCCCCCCGCGATTAATTCGAACTTCAGCGTCACTGTCCTCGAGCTCGATGGCCCGATCGTAACTCGCCAGCGCCTCTT
>Ga0307516_10000687_pt1 | contig 45935 bp, 46 predicted proteins | sample 19_EM_MG_FD_203310 | JGI IMG/M metagenome (GOLD analysis project Ga0307516, IMG submission 203310) | Populus trichocarpa ectomycorrhiza microbial communities from riparian zone in the Pacific Northwest, United States - 19_EM | ecosystem: Host-associated > Plants > Roots > Unclassified | place... | reverse complement strand
CGATGACCAACGGGATTTCGAGCAGACCGAGCGCCACACCATGCCGACGGATCTGCACGTAACGCAGCCCTATGCCGAGCACGATGAAGAACGGCAGGGCGAGCAGAGCGGACAGCCACTCATCGGACCAGCCGGGATGGCGGACAGCAAGAATCACACTGAACACGACGGCGAGCACCGTCAAGGTCCCGGTGATCAGCCAGACGTACTCAGGGGACCGACGCGGTGGTGACGAACGCCCGGACATCGCACGCCCTTACCGGTCGATGGACTCCACACGTGATGACGGGCGCGCCTCGGCGGGCTGCCGCATCAGTGCCAGTCCACGTCGGAATTCATCGCGTCTGCGACGACGGGTGACGAGGCGGCTGCGAACGCTGCCATGCCGCTTCCGTCGGCGGCGGCGAGGAGCGAACCTCCGAACGCCAGACCGAGCGCCACGAACAAGCCGGCGGCGAAACGGCCGAGCTTCTTTGCGGACATCTATGGCTCCTGTACTGAGGTGTCAGTCGGGGTGGGGGTTCCATGATGGTGCCACACGCTGAGTACGTCAGACAGCGGCGAATGGCGGGTCGGAGCCGCACATCCCGAAATCTTGACTGAACGGCTGAGGTGTTCATGCTATTGCGGCACACAAAATTGAGGCCTTTGGGCCCGATTTATCGCGAGAAGTGAGCGCAATTCACTTCGATTTGTCAGGGCAGCTTGACGTCAGGCGAACCTGACGGAAGACTCCGATTCATGACTACTCCTGACGAACTGGAGCAACAGCACACGCTCTCCACCGCCACAACGCGTTACGACGAGCTGAGGATGCGGGATGCCCTCGCCGCGATGACCGCGGACGCCGGCAACCCCCCGCTGTCGCGCGAGGAAGCGCTGGAATTGCTGGCGCTCAGCGAGGTCGTCATCCGCAAGGCCGGGTACGGCCGGCAGGCGATGGTCCGGTCCGCCCGCGGCAGCGGTGCGTCGTGGAACCAGATCGGCGCGGCGCTGGGCACGAGTAAGCAGGCGGCCTGGGAGGCACACAACCGCTGGATCGAGGAGCAGGCCCGCCAGCACGAGCTCACCGGCTTCGAGGGCCTCGACCCGGCGGAGGCCTCCAAGGCCCGCGGCCTCGCCGGACGACCGGACTAGTCGGTCGCCGCCGGGCGGTCCGTCGCGCTGTACTGCGACCACGAGCCCGGGTAGAGCCGGCCCACGCCGAGACCGGCCTGCTCCAGGGCGAGCAGATTGTGGCAGGCGGTCACGCCCGAGCCACAGTAGGAGACGACCTCCGCGCCGTCGCGCACACCAACGGAGACGAAGCGCTCCCGCAGCTCGGCGACGGGCAGGAAGCGACCGTCCGCGCCGAGATTCTCCCGGCACGGCAGGCTGCGGGCGCCCGGGATGTGCCCAGGCCGGGGATCGATCGGCTCGGTCTCCCCGCGAAAACGCGCCCCGTCGCGAGCGTCGAGGACCACGAAGGAGCCGGCGGTGGCATCGTCGATGCTCGCCAGCCGCTCCGCGGGCCAGGGCCGCGGGGTGAAGACCGCGGGCGGCCGCTCCGGCTCATCGCGGACAAGTTCACCCGGGTACGCGGCCAGCCCGCCGTCGAGCAGCGCAGCCTCGTGACCGGTGGCGCGCAGCATCCAGACCAGTCGCGCGGCGACCGTGCCGCCGGCGTCGTCGTACCCGATCACCGTGTCGTCGTCGCCGATGCCCGCCGCGGCCAGGCCGGCCGCGAACACGTCGGGATCCGGCAGCGGATGCCGGCCGGCGGCCGGCGAGGCGGGCCGGGCCAGCCAGCGATCCAGATCGACGAAGACCGCACCAGGCAGGTGCCCGGAGTCATACGCGGCGCGCCCGGACCGGCCGTCGAGATACCAGCGAACGTCGGCCAGGACGACCCGGTCACCCTGCTCCCGCACCCACGCCGGGTCGACCACCGGATCGATCACGTGCCGCTCCTCTATCTGTCGTCCTGTTCCAAGGGCCTGCGGCGCCGAGGTCTGTACCGCACCAGGGCGACGCCGACCAGGGCGATGGCCAGCGCACTCGTGGCCGCGCCGGCCGCACCGTCGAACAAGCTCTGACCCGCCACCAAAAGCAATAAGGCCAGACCGAAGAGCAGGTGGTACAGCGCGGCGCCGCGCACATCCGGGAAGTTTCGCACCGTACGGGCGGGGGCGCGGCCGGTGACCAGCATTCTCACCCCGAACAGGGCCAGGGCCAGGCCGATCGCGCCGCCGACCAGCAGCGTCGCCGTACCAAGGTTCATGGCCCTCAGTCTGCGCCGCCGCCGGGCCGCTTACCGGTAGTTTGTGAACTGCAGCGCGACGCCGAAGTCCTCGGCCTTGAGCAGGGCGATGACGGCCTGCAGGTCGTCGCGCTTCTTGCCGGTGACACGAAGCTGGTCGCCCTGGATCTGCGCCTGCACACCCTTGGGGCCCTCGTCGCGGATCTTCTTGCTGATCGCCTTGGCCTTGTCGGTCTCGATCCCCTCGATGACCTTGCAATCGATCTTGTAAGTCTTGCCGGACTGCCGAGGATCCTCGGCCTCCAGCGACTTCAACGAGATGTTCCGCTTAACCAGCTTCTCCTTGTAGACGTCGAGCGCGGCGACGGCCCGCTCCTCGGTCTCGGAGGTGATGGTGACGCCGTTCTCCCCCGACTTGGCGATGACGGTGCCGGTCCCCCGGAAGTCGAACCGGGTGCCGAGCTCCTTCTCCGCCTGATGGAAGGCGTTGTCCACCTCCTGACCGTCGACCTTGCTGACGATGTCGAACGACGGACTGGCTGCCATGATCAGACTCCTGCTGGTGGGCCGTGTATCGATGTCCGCGGAAGGCCGCGACGGGCCCCCGACATGCCGACCGTACCCGGTTGTGAATCCTGCCGCCGGTATGGCTATCCTGTTGTTCGTCGCTGCGGGGGACCGCAGCGGCATGCCCAGGCGGGTTGCCCGAGCGGCCAATGGGAGCGGACTGTAAATCCGTCGCGAAAGCTACAGAGGTTCGAATCCTCTACCCGCCACAGGCACACAGAACGGCCCCGAGAGCTGCGGAAACGCGCTCCGGGGCCGTTCTCGTTGAGTCCAGCAAGATCCAGCCGAATCCGGCTCGTCACGAGTGGTTGTGGCGGATCGATCATGCGCGCCCTCCCCTGCCCGTGCCGTCCCAGAAGCCAGAGATCTCCGCGGAAGCGAGATACGGACAGCTTTGAACTATCGCGCGGTGACGAAGGTCTACGTACTCCACGGCAAGCGCACCAGCCCGCTCTTACCCGTCGTCACCGGTAAGAGCGGGCTGGACCCGATCTTCCAGGGGGCTGACTTCGACCTGGAGCTGATCGAGAACCGGACGCTCGACGGTCACATCCAAGAGCACCATCCGCCCCAGCCGCGGCTGCTTCAGCCCACGCAGAACTCATTGCCCGACGGGTCGCGCAGCACCGTCCACCGGTGGCCGTATTCGTCGTGGTCGGCCTGGTACGCCGCGCCGAGGCCAACCAGGCGTTTCACCTCGATCTCCCGGTCGTCGGCGGTCAGGTCGAGATGGCAGCGATTCTTGGCGGTCTTGTCCTCGCCGACCTTGAGGAACATGTACGTCGGGCCGGGCTCAGCAGCGTCGATTGTCGCGAAGTACTCGTTCGCCCCGTCGTCGACCGGGCGTTGCAGGGCCTGCGACCAGAAGCCGGCGAGGGTCGCGGCGTCGGTGCAGTCGAACGTGATGTGGGCGATGTTGAGCATCAGTCCTCCAGTGCTCGAAGGGGCCAGCAGATCTGCGTGCGGTAGTTGTCCTCGGGCACCTCGTCGCCGGGTCCCACCAGGTAGTTCTCCCGGACCCGGCCGGCGATGGCGAGGCCGGTGCCGGCCAGCCAGGCGCCCAGCGCCCGGTATCCCGCGGACATGTCGCGGTAGGGGCCGACGAAGTCGGCGACGGCGAACCGGCCGCCCGCCAGGCGCTCGGTGCCCCCGCGGGCGGGCACGTATGCGGTGACGGGCGCGGGCTCGTCGCGGTATTCCACCGGGAACAATGCGCCGGCCGGGCCCGAGGCCACGGCCCCAGCCTCGGCGATGGCGGCGTAGAGCGCGGGGTACGCCTGCCCGAGGAAGTGGGCGAACTCGTCCTCACGGGCCTTGCCGGTGACGGTGAAGGCCCACATCGGCGGCATCGTCTGCTCGGTCACCACGGCCGGGGTGAGCACCGCCGGGCCGGCGAGCAACTCACCCGTGTCCCGCAGGATCCGTTCCAAACGCGCCCGCTGCGCGAGGGTTCGTTCGTGGTGTTCGGCCAGCACCCGGCGGGTCACCGCCGGGTCTCGGGCGGCGAGCACCTGGCGGATCCCGGCCAGCGGCACGTCCAGCTCGCGCAGGCGCCGGATCACCGCGGCGTCGCCGAGCTGGGCGGCCCGGTATCCGCGGTAGCCGGTCCGCGGGTCCACTGCGGCCGGCTCCAGCAAACCCGACTCGTGGTACGCCCGCAACGTGTTCGCCGAGATCAACGTCGCCCGGGAGAACGCGCCGATCGACAGGAGGTCATCCACGCCTTCGAGTGTCAACCTTCACCCTGGGCGAAGGTCAACCGTCAACAAGCCCCGAGACGGATCTTCAGCTGGAATACCAGAGCGAGAACACATCGACAGGTGACACGAAACCGGGATATGCCCACTGCCGCATTTCCATAGGGTTTTGGCACAGCGGCGATCGAAGCCACTGATAGAAACGAAACAACGGGGGTCTCCATGTTCTTGTTCAACCGTAAGGCGCTGGCCGCGATCGGTGTCGCCGTGGCCTCCACGACGACCCTGCTCGCCGCCCCGGCGCAGGCCGCCACGACCGGTGCGGCCAAGGTGTTGGGAACGCACAACAGCATCGTCCAATTCACCGCCGCGACGGGTCAGGCCAATTCCTTGACCATCACGATCTCCGGCCGGACGATCACCCTCGACGACAAGGTCGCCATCAAGCCCGGCAAGGGGTGTAAGGCGGTCAAGGGCGACCGGACCAAGGTCAGGTGCACCACGTCGCGGAAGCCGACCGAGATCAGCGTCACCCTCGGGAACAAGAGCGACAAGGTCTACAACAAGACCGCCGTGTCCATGGTGGCCTTTGGCGGTTCCGGCAACGACACGCTTAGCGGCGGTTCGAACCGTGACCGGCTGTTCGGCGGCAACGGCCACGACAAGCTTTACGGCCGCGCCGGCGTCGATGCGATCGACGGCGAATCGGGCAACGACTACATCTCCGGCGGCAAAGGCAACGACTGGATGCAAGCCGGTCTCGGCCACGACACCGTCAGCGGTGGCAGCGGCAACGACACCATCTTCGGCGGGGCCGGCGACGACGAACTTCACGGCGACGCCGGCAACGACACGATCCGGGGCGGTTACGGCGACGATTCCATTGCCGGCGGCCCGGGCAAGGACAAGATGTACGGCGAGGCCGGCAATGACGGGATCGTCGGCGGCGAGATCGACGGTGACGTTCCCGACAGCGCCGACGTCATCTCCGGTGGGGCGGGCGCCGACACCCTGATCGGCCAGGCCGGCAACGACAAGATCAGCGGTGGACCGGGCAACGACACCATCATCGGCGGGCCCGGCAAGGATCAGATCAGCGGTGGCCCCGGTACGGACAAGATCACCCAGTAGTCGTCTTGCTCCGGAAACGGCGAAGCCCTCACCCGACGGGTGAGGGCTTCGTGCTGTGGAGCCCAGCGGCGCGAACGACACCCCGCCCGGTCCACTCAGGAGGGAAGTGCAAGGGAGCCGTACGCCGGGCCGAAGACCACCAACAGCGCGAGATCCTCGGTCACGTCCTCGAATCGGTGTTCCTCACCGGCCGGCACGAAGATCACCGCGCCCGGGCCGACTTTCGCCGTACCGGTCGGGGTTTTGATCGTCGCTTGCCCGGCGGTGACCACGTAGATCTCGTCCTCGGTGTGTGGGCTCTGGGTGTCGACTCCGCCGGCCGGGATGCAATACGTCCCCACCGACAGGTTCGGCACCTTCAGGTGTTCCACCCAGTCGTTGGCCGCCTCGCCCGGCGAGGTCCACCGCCCCGCGCCCTCGATGATCCGCATGCCGGCAGCCTAGTCAGAGCCTGAGCTTGCGGCGGATGTCCGCGCGCAGCCCTTCCGGCAGGCCGTCCAGCTCCAGGTATTCGCGGAGCCGGCCAGCGTCGTGCAGCCAGGCGTGATAGCTGTCCCCGATGGTCACCCCGTGCGCCGGGCGGTCCAGGATCCGTACCTCGTCGCCGGCCCGCACGTCGCCGGGCTGGACCACCCGCAGGTAGGCGCCCGGGCGCCGCTCGGCGCCGAATCTCTTCACCCAGCGGGGCTCGCCCATTTTCCATTGGAAGGTCGCGCAGGGAATGCGCCCGAAGGTCGTCTGCAGCACCAATTCGTCGCCGATGCGCCAGGTCTCGCCAAGGATCGCGCCGTTGACGTCCAGGCCCTCGGTCGTCAGGTTCTCGCCGAAGAGCCCGCCCCGCAGCTCGCGGCCGAGTTGCTGCTCCCACCAGTCGTAGTCCTCGCGGGCGTACGCGTAGACCGCCTGATCGTCGCCGCCGTGGTGCTCGATGTCGAAGATCTGGTCGCCGACCAGGCCACTGTGCAGGCCGGTCCGCTTCGGGCCGGGGGCGCGCACCGCGACCGGGTGGTCGACCGGCTGCTTGTTGATGCCCGTGGTGCCGACGTTCTTGGCGTCGCTCTTCTCCGGGACGGCCAGGTTGACCTGCAGGACGGTGGCTCTGCTCATGAGGGGAACTCCACGGTCTGGCGATCCTCGATCGGGGTGTAGCCGAGGCGCTGGTAGAGGGCATTGCTGGTCGGATTGCTGTGGTCCGCGAAGAGAACCACGTCGGTGACTCCTGCGTCCAGGGCCGCCCGGGTGACCGCCGTCGTGGCCGCGCCGGCGTAGCCCCTGGCCCGGTGCTCGCGCGGGGTGTAGACCGCCATCACCCGGACCATGCCGGCCGCCGCCCGGGAGATCCCGGCCATCGAGACCGGCTGCCCGGCGTCCTCCCACAGCAGCATGCCGCCGTACGACAGCTTGTCGTCGACGAATTCCGCCGTGGCCTGCGGGTCCTCGCCGAGTTCGCGCTGGAAGGCGGTCATCCAGTCGATGAGCAGGTCGCGGTCGCGGGCCTCGGCGATCCGGCCGGCACCGGGCGCGGCCGGATCGGGCGGGGTCAGGGAGCCGAGGCGGTAGAGGCGCTGGCGGCCGACGACCTTGCCGATGACACCGGTGAGGCGCTGCCATTCGGCGGCGAAGGCCTCCGCGACCGCGTCCGGCGCGGCGACTCCCGGCAGGTCCGTGCCGGCGAGGCTGACGGCCAGTTCCGCGGCGGCGGCCGGCGGCATCTCGGACAGCAACGCCCCGCGCGGCGGCGTGCGCACGAATGCCCCGTCGCCGCGCCAGCCGAAGACCGGAGGGCCGTCCCCGTACGCCCGGGGGCCGCGTTGCCGCACCGTGTCCGTGACCGTCAGCAGCACCGTGTTCTCCACCGGCCGCGCGCGCAGGAAGTCGCCCGCGCCGGCCAGGAACTCGTCGACGCTGTCCGTGATGTGCCAAGCCATGCGGTCATCCTCGGCCGCGGCGGCGCCGGGCGCACCCTAATTCGGCAGGCCCCAGGCCTTCGCGATCCGCGCCAGCGAGTCGCGCTTGGTCGCCGGGTCGTAGCCCGTGCCGGCCAGGATCAGCTCCTTCGCCCCGGTGCGCTCGACCAGCTTGTCCAGGTCTTCCACCACTTCCTCGGCGGTGCCCGCGTACTGGGTGCCCGGAAGCTGGTCGAGCAGGCTGCGGTCGAGGTCGGACAGCTCGCGGGTGGCCGCCTGCTCCGGGGAGACAATCGGGCCGAGCCGGCCGGTGCGCAGGCTCAGCGCCATGATCCGGCTCGGGCCGGCCAGGAACTGCGCCTCCTCGCGCGTCTCGGCGGCGATCGCCGAGGCGCTGACCATCAGGTGCGGCTCGGGGAAGCGCGGCGACGGCTTGAAGCCGGACACATAGAGCCGGGCCGCGGTGTCCACATCGGAGCTCATGGCGAAGTGATACGCGTAACAGAACGGCAGGCCGAGCGCCGCCGCCACCTGGGCGCCGTAGGTGGAGGAGCCGAGCATCCAGACCTCGGGGTACGTGGCCGGGGCCGGGGTCGCCCGCAGCCGCTCGATCCGTTCGGGGGCGACCCGGTCGTCGCCGAGCAGGGCGAGCACCATGCTGAGGTGGTCGGGGAACTGCTCGACGGTCAGGTGCGGCGAGGAGCCGCGCAGCGCGGCGGCGGTCGCCTGGTCGGTGCCGGGCGCGCGGCCGATGCCGAGGTCGATACGGTTCGGGTGCAGGGCCTCGAGCAGCGCGAACTGCTCGGCCACCACGAAGGGCATGTGGTTGGGCAGCATCACCCCGCCGGAGCCGACCCTGATCCGCCGGGTGTTCGCGGCCACGTGGGCGATCAGCACCGGCGGCGAGGTGGACGCGACGGCCGGCATGTTGTGGTGCTCGGCGACCCAGAAGCGCGAGTAGCCGAGGTCGTCGGCGGCCTGGGCGATCTCGGTCGTGCCGCGCAGGGCGTCGGCACTGTCGTGACCCTCGCGGACGGTGGCGAGGTCGAGCACGGACAGGGGTACGCGACTCATGAGGTGGTCCGTTCTCTCGGCGTGACGAAGTCGAAGCCGGCGCGGATCAGCTGGTGCAGTCCGTCGATGCCGGTGTCGGCGTCCCAGTGCGGGCACGAGGTGTTCAGGACGCCGCGGGCGGTGTTGATGGTGAGATCGAGCCGCAGGTCGTCCAGCGCGGCGTGGCCGGCGGCCCACTCCCGGATCGCGACCCAGAACTGGTCGGCCAGCTCGCGGGAGCAGCCCGCCAGCTCGGGTGACGCCAGCCGCACCCGGCGCTGCAGCAGCATCCGCTCCGCGGTGGCCGCGGTGTAGCCGAGCAGGACCTCGCGCAGCGAGACCCAGACCGGCTCGCCGGCCGGGCGCTCGGCGAGCAGGGCGGCCCAGAGCGCGGGGTCGTCGGGGTCGGGGTCGAAGACGACCGACTCCTTGCCCGCGAAGTAGTTGAAGAACGTGCGCCGGGAGATGCCGGCGGCGGCCACGATGTCGTCGACCGACACCGCGTCGAAGCCGCGCTCGGTCATCAGCCGCAGCGCGGCGCCGTGCACTAGGCGCCAGGTCTCGCGCTTCTTGCGCTCGCGGACGGGGCTGGGCAGGACGACCATGTCCCCGACGGTACGCCCGTTGCACCCGGTGCAACTTGCACTGGGTGCATGATGTGTGCCACAGGACTGCGGGTCAGCGCCGGCGGTGCTGCCGCCGGATCGTCTGCACGCCGATGGTGGTGGCACCCAGGGCGGCGCCCGGCACCAGCAGCCAGACCGGCCAGGGATAGATGTCACCCGCGACGGTGACCGCGACCAGGAACCACACCACCAGGTTGACGGCGGTGGCGGCACCCCAGATCGTCCAGAGGACCAGCAGCGCCATCGGCAGCTTGCGCTCGGCCTTGCGCACCTCGGCGGCCTTGCGGGCGCTGACCTCGGCCGCGCTGACCCCCGGCTTGGGTAGATCGGCCACCAGGATCAGCAGCTCGGCATAGGTGCGGGCGGCATACGCCTGGCGCACCCGGTCGTCGTACTCGTCCAGCGAGAGGCGCCCCTCGTCGAGAGAGGCCTTCAGCTGGTCGGCGATCTTGTGCCGATCGGCGTCGGCGGCGCGCAGTGTCTCGGCTTCGTGGCGCGGCACGACTTCCTTGGCCATGAGATCAGGCTAATGGAGCCGCCGCCTCCCCTCTAGAGGGTTGTCAGTGCGCCGCCGCCAGCGCCTGCCGCAGGCGCTCCGCCGCCCGCCGATCCGCCCGGGCCACCGGACCGGTCGGGACCGCCGCACCCAGCGCGGCCACGACCAACACCACGGCCGCGAAGACGAACGCCCACGGCAGCCCGCCGGGCTGGTCCACGATGGCACCCGCGACCGCGCCGCCGGCGGCGCTGCCCGCGACCGACACGGTGACCACCCACGTGTACGCCTCGTTCAGCATCCCCGCCGGGGCGATCCGGCCGACCAGGTTGTTCTCCACCGTCAGCGCCGGGGCGATCGCCGCGCCGCCGACGACCAGGGCGATGCCGAGCGCCAGCGGATTCGGCATCACGGCCAACACGAGGAAGCTCGCCGCGACCCCGCCGAGGAACCAGGCGAACTGCCGGGACAGCGCCATCGCGGGCCGCCGGGTGCCGAACCAGATGCCGCCGATCGTGCTGCCCACGCCCCAGACGCCGAGCAGGACGCCGCCGAGGCTGTCGCCGCCACCGTGCTGGCCGGCGTAGGCGGGGACGATCACGGCGGCGGCGCCGAAGGCCGTACCGAGCGCGGCGACGCAGGCCAGCAGGGCGGGGAAACCGCCCACCTTCAGCGGGCCCAGCCCGCGGGTGGCGTCGACGTCCTGGTGTCGCACCCAGTGCCGCATGATCGGCAGCGAGGCGATCCACAACGTGCCGGCGAAGGTCGCCACGGCCGACGTGACCAGCGCCGCCGCCGGGTCGTGCGTGACCACGATCAGCGCCGCGACCAGCATCGGGCCCAGCACGAAGACCAACTCGAAGAGCGAGGTCTCGGCGGCCATCGCCGCCTGCCGCAGGCCGTGCCGCCCGCTGCCGACCGCGGTGGCTTCGGTCCAGGCCCGGCGGATCGCGGCGGTCAGCGGCGGGTACGTCGCACCGGCCAGCGCCGACGTCACGAAGATGCCCGGCAGCGCCGCCTCGCCACCCCGGCTGACCACCAGCAGACCGGCCAGCGCGAGCGGGTGCAGCACGGCGGTCGCCCACAGCACGGGCGACGGGCCGATCCGGTCGGCGAGCCGCCCGGCGACCGGGCTGATCGCGGCGCCGGCCAGCGCGTACATGCCGCCGGCCAGGCCCGCGGCGGCATAGCGGCCGGTGGTCTGCTGAACGAGCAGCAGCAGGGCGAGCGGGGTCATGCCGATGCCCAGGCGGGCGAGAACGCCGACGATCAAGAGGACCCGGCCGCCCGGCAGCTGCCACACGCCAAGATACTGACGCAACGCGGTCATCAGGTCCCGCCTCCCCAGGCTTCGGTAACGAGCTCAACGCTCACCGAACCTAACCGCCGGCGGCCGCGCAACACACCCGAAATAACGCCCCTGTCACGCAGGTCACCCCGCCTCTGGCAGAGACGGGGTGACGGTTGAGCAAGGTCAGCGCTGGAACTGCACCGGCCCGGTGCCGGTCAGTGCGGCCTGCTGATGCAGCCGCCTGATCCGCTCGGCCATCGGCGGGTGCGTCGAGAAGAGCGACGCGATACCGCCGCCGCGCAACGGGTTGGCGATCATCAGGTGCGCCGAGGTGGCGAGCTGACCGTCGGCCGGCAGCGGCATCCGCTGCGCGCCGTACTGGATCTTCTCCAGCGCGCTGGCCAGGGCCAGCGGGTCGCGGGTCAGGGTCGCACCGGACGCATCGGCCTGGAACTCCCGGTTGCGGCTGATCGCGAGCTGGATCACCGACGCGGCGAGCGGGCCGAGGATCAGCATGAGCAGCAGCGAAGCGGGGTTCGGGCCGTCGTCGTCATCCGAGCCGCCGAGCGGCAGGAAGATCGCCAGCTGGGCGACCATCGTGATGATCCCGGCCAGCGCCGCGGCGACGCTGGAGATCAGAATGTCGCGGTTGTAGACGTGGGAAAGCTCATGGCCGATGACGCCGCGCAGTTCGCGGCGGTCCAGCAGCTGAGTGATCCCGACCGTGACCGCCACGGCGGCGTGCCGCGGATTGCGCCCGGTCGCGAAGGCGTTCGGCTGCATCGCCGGGCTGACGTACAGGCGCGGCATGGGCTGCCCAGCCTCCGTCGCGAGCTCGCGCACGATCTGGTAGAGCGCGGGAAACTCGGCCTCGGTGACCGGCCGGGCCCGCATGGACCGCAGGGCGAGCTTGTCGGAGAAGAAGTAGCTGCCGGTGTTGAGCGCCAGCGACAGGACGACGGCGAAGACCAGCCCGCCGCTTCCCCCGAGCCAGTAGCCGACGGCCAGGATCATGGCGGTGAGCAGACCCAGCAGAGCGGCCGTCTTGAGGCCGTTGTGATGGCTATGCACGATGTACTCCTTCAAACGGGGGCCGGTGGCCCACGTCCGATAGAACATCGAGAGCATGTGGATTCATCCGCATGTAGCTGTGAGTTCGCTGTAGGTGACCGACCCTCGATCAAGATCCAGATCAAATTCCGGTCGTGCCTGGTTGCATGGCACTGACCGTTGCTCCCGCCGGGGTCGGGCGAGGGCGGCCAATCGCCTGGCGGCTCATGAACGGCCACCCTCGCCCTGCCAGCTGATTGCATGGCCCAAACCCCCTGGTCAGCCGATCAGCGCGTCGAAGATCCATTGGGGGGCGAAGCCCAGCACGATGGTGATCACGGCGGCTACCACTATTGCCGCGGCCACCGTCCGGGGCACGTCGGCTCGGGGGTGCGTGGCCGCTTCGAGCAGGTCCGGGTCGACGACCGCCGTCATGGTGGCGCCGCTCTCCGCGGAAGCCGGCGCCGCTATGGCCGGCTTATCCGCAGACGCCCCGCCATCCGCCGGCGTGGCGGCCCCGGACGCGGCAGCTCCGGACGTGGCGGCTTCGGGCGTGGCGGTTGCCGGTGGTTTTGTCTCGGCGGGGGTTGTGGCGGTTGGCTGGGGGCCGCCCTCCGTGGCTGGCAGGTCGGCGAAGGGGATGCCCACGGTCGCCGGGCGGGCGTACAGCAGGGCGGTAACCCGGACGTAGTACGCCAAGGCGATGACAGCGTTCAAGGCGACGACCCCGGCCAGCCATCCCCAGCCTGCGTTGATCAACGCCGCCACGATGGTCACCTTGGCGAAGAGGCCGGACAGGCCCGGCGGCAGCCCCGCCAGGCCCGCGAAGGCCAGGACCAGGGCCGCGCCCAGCCACGGGTTGCCTCTGGCCGCGCCTCGGTAGTCCGCCAGGTCGCCGCCGTCGGCCGCGGTGCCGCGCAGGGCCACCACCGCGGCGAAGGCCACGAACTCCAGCACGACGAAGAAGACCGCGTACGCGATCGCCGCCGGCACGCCCGCCGAGCCCGCCGCCAGCGGCGCCAGGATGTAGCCCGCCTGGGCTACCGACGACCAGGCCAGCAGCCGGACCATCCGGCTCTGGCGCAGCGCGACCAGGTTGCCCACCGTCATGGTCAGCACCGCGAGGATCGCCACCAGCGGCCCCGTGTCCAGCCGCTGCACGACCGCGGCCAGGGCCACCACGCCGCCCAGCTTCGAGGCCGTCGACAGGTACGCCGCCACCGGCACCGGCGCTCCGTCGTAGGTGGTTGGCGCCCAGGCGTGCAGCGGGACCGCCGCCACCTTGAAGGCGAAGCCGATCACCAGCAGGGCACCGCCGACCGCGCCGAGCGGCGCCAGGGTGCCCGCGCCCTCGGTCAGCACGGCCAGGTGCAGCACGCCGGTGGACGCGAACAGCAGCGCCGCGCCGAGCAGGGCTATCGCCGTCGAGATCACGCTGACCAGGAAGAACGTTATCGCCGCCGAGGCGCCGGTGGTCGTCACCCGTTCGCGGGGCGCGAAGCGGCGCAGGCCGACCAGCACGTAGAGCGGCAGGGTCAGCGTCTCCAGGCCGACGATCAGGGTGATCAGGTCGCCCGCGTACGCGATGACCACTCCCCCGGCCATCGAGCTGGTCAGCAGGAAGCAGAACTCGCCGGCCGGGGCCGCGCCCGCGCGCAGCGCCGGTGCGGACAGGGCCAACACGCCGATCGTCAGCGCCGCGAACAGCACCGCGACCACCGCCGCCTGCGGGCCGCTCACCCAGGAGCAGTGCTCGGGGCCGCAGAACGTCGAGGCCGGGCGCAGCGCGAGGGTGACCGCCCCGCCGATCGTGGCGAGGCCGCCGGCGATGCCCGCGGGGAGCGCGTACCGGCCGAAGGCGATCTCCATCACCAGGACGAGCAGCGCGGTGCCGCCCGCGGCGTAGAGCGGCAGCAGGGCGACGTGGTTCACGGTCTGGGTCATCGCAGCACTCCGGTCAGGGCGGCCACCGGGTCGGCGGTGAAGGCGAGCGCCAGCGCCGGCACCAGCCCGATCGCCAGCGCGAGCAGGACCAGCGGCGACCACGCCAGCCATTCCGGCCGGGTGATGCCCGTGAAGCCGGTCACCGCCGGGCTCGCCGGGCCGTGCGTGACCCGCCGCAGCAGCCGCAGGAAGTAGGCCGCTGTCAGCGCGCCGCCGACCGCCGCCAGCACCGCCAGCGTGGTCCACAAGGGGCCGCCCCGTTCGGCTGCGGCCACCACGGCGAAGGCCTCGCCCCAGAAGCCGGCCAGCCCGGGCAGCCCCAGCGAGGCGATCGCCGCGAAGCCGAGCAGGCCGGCCAGCCGCGGCGCGGTCTCGCGCAGGCCGCCGAGGTCGGCCAGCGAACCGGTGTGCGCCCGGTCCTTGATCGCCCCGGCCAGGAAGAAGAGCAGGCCGGTGATGACGCCGTGCGCCACGTTGCCGATCAGCGCGGCCTGCACGCCGGTCGCCGTCAGCGTCGCGATGCCGAGCAGCACGAAGCCCATGTGGCCGACGCTGGAATACGCGATCAGCCGCTTCAGCTCGGTCTGCCGCAGGCACACCAGCGACCCGACGATGATCGCGGCGACGGCGAGGACACCGAGCACCGGCGCCGCCCAGGCCGCGCCCAGCGGTGCCACTCCCACGCCGACCCGGATCAGGCCGTACGTGCCCATCTTCAGCAGCACGCCGGCCAGGATCACGCTGCCGACCGTGGGCGCCTCGGTGTGCGCGTCCGGCAGCCAGGTGTGCAGCGGCCAGAGCGGAGCCTTCACCGCGAACGCGACCGCGAACAGCGCGAAGGCCGCGCACTGCACCGTGCGGGACAGGCCCGCGCCGCCGGTCAGCGTCAGCAGGTCGCCGGTGCCGGCCGCGACGACGACGGTGAAGACGCCGAGCAGCAGCAGGACCGAGCCGAACAGGGTGTAGAGCACGAACTTGCGGGCCGCGCGGCGGCGTTGCGGGCCGCCCCAGCCGGCGATGACCGCGTACATCGGCAGGAGGACGACCTCGAAGAAGATGAAGAACAGCACCAGGTCGAGGGCGAGGAACGTGCCCAGGATGCCCACCTCGAGCACCAGCAGCAGCGCCGCCAGCGTCCGGCCGCGGCCGCCTTCCGGCACCTTCCAGACCGTGTACGCGCAGCACAGCAACGTCAGCAGCCCGGTCAGCACCACCAGCGGGTAGGAGATCCCGTCGACACCGAGGTGGAAGTCGATGCCGAGGGTCGGCACCCAGGACACTCTCACGTCGATCCACGGCAGCACGGCCGGCGGCCGGTCGGCAGTCGTGAACCACCCGAAATCCGCCCGCGACACCGCCAGCAGCGCCGTCAACACGAAGGTCACCGCCGCGAAGGCCGTCGCCACGATCCGGGCAGCCCGGTCGCGCCGGGACGGCAGCAGAGCGACGACCAGCGCGCCGATCGCGGGGACGGCCAACACGGCGATGAGCAACACCTGCGCCGCTGAACTACCGGTCGTCAGGTAGTCCTGGTAAGTCCTCATGAGGACGCTCCGTAGATCGCCGCGACGACGCCGAGCACCAGCGCCCCGGCGAAGACCGCGACCACCGCCCGGGGCAGCGCCGCTCGGTGGGCGTTCGCCAGCGCGTGGCCGAGCCGCGTGGTGGACGTTCCGGTGCCCTCGACGGCCGCGTCGACCACCCGCTCGTCGACCAGCCGCAGCGCCGCGGCGAGCGCGCGTACCGGCCGTACCACCAGACGGTCTTGAATCTCATCGATCCGGAAGCCGGCGGCGAAGAACGGCCGCAACCGGCCCAGGGCCTGCGCCGGGTCCACGCCCGGCGCGGTGTGCCACAGCCACCACGCGCTGCCGGCGCCGAGCGCCAGCAGGAGCAGCGGCAGCACGATGCTGATCTCCAGGTGCGGCGCGTCGAGGTCGAGCGCGCTGCGGAAGCCGGGCAGGAAAGCGGCCAGGCCGAGCAGCACGGTCGGGACGGTGAGCAGCAGCACCGGCCACAGCATGAGCTTGGGCGGGTCGTGCGGCGCGCCGGGCTCGCGCTCGTAGGCGGCGTCGTCGAAGCCGACGTGCCACTGCTCGGTGCGGGCGCGGGCGTGGCCGAAGAAGGTGCGCAACAGCAGGCGGGTGGAATACCAGGCGGTGATCCCGACGCCGAGCAGCGCCGCCAGCCAGACCACCCAGCCGACCCAGGCCGGGGCCGGGCCGTGGCCCTCGGTGGCGTGCGCGGCGGCGACCAGGACGTTCTCCTTGGACCAGAAGCCGGCCAGCGGTGGCAGCCCGGCCAGCGCGCCGAGCCCGACCACGAACGCCCAGAAGGTCGCGGGCAGGTGGGTGCGCAGGCCGCCCATCCGGGACATCAGGTTGGTGCCGACCGCGTGGATCACCCCGCCGGCGGCGAGGAACAGCAGCGCCTTGAACGCGGCGTGGGTGAGCAGGTGGAACAGGGCCGCGGCGGGGACGCCGACGGCCAGGGCGCCGGTCATGTAGCCGATCTGCGAGACCGTGGACCAGGCCAGGACGCGCTTGATGTCGTCCTGGGCGGTCGCCGCGAGCGCGCCGAGCAGCAGGGTGATCGCGGCCATCACGCCGAGCACGGCCAGCGCGCCGGGCGAGCGGGAGAAGAGCGGGAAGAGCCGGAAGACGACGTACACGCCCGCGGCGACCATCGTCGCGGCGTGGATCAGGGCGGAGATCGGGGTCGGGCCGGCCATCGCGTCCGGCAGCCAGGTGTGCAGCGGGAACTGGGCGCTCTTGCCGGCCACCCCGGCCAGGATGAGCAGCAGCGCGACGGTCAGGTGCGCGGGCGAGCTCGCCAGCACGGCGGAGATCTCGAAGCTGCCGGCCGAGATCCCGAGGAAGGCGATGCCGAGCAGGAAGCCGACGTCGCCGACCCGGGTGACCAGGAACGCCTTCACCGCGGCCCGGGGCGCCTCGGGCAGCCGCCGGTCGTGGCCGATGAGCAGGTAGGAGCAGATGCCCATCACCTCCCAGCCGACCAGCAGCATGATCAGGTCGTTGGCGGAGACGACCAGCAGCATCGCCCCGGTGAAGATGCTGACCTGCGCCGCGTAAGGCGCATACCGGGAGTCGTCGTGCAGGTAGCCGACCGAGTAGACCTGCACGGCCAGCGCGACGACGGTGACGGCGAGCGCGACGTAGAGGGCGGCGGGGCCCAGCGAGACACCGAAGGTGACCGGCAGTTCGCCGAAGCGGACCACCTCCACCCCGTACTCGATCGGGTCATCGGCCGCCAGCAGCAGAAAGACCACGTCGGCGAGGGCGAGCGCGGCGCCGGCGACGCCGAGCCACGCGGCCCGACGCCGCCGGTAGCGGCCGCTGTCGCCGGTCGGCAGCAGCAACCCGAGCAACCCCACCAGCACCGGTACGCCGAACAGCGCCGTCCCGAAGACCTGAGCGATCACCGGCTGACCTGCTCATCGTTCTCGTGCTGCAGCGCGATCTCGTCGACGTGCACCGCCCGGCGCATCCGGAAATACTGCAGCACGATGGCCAGCCCCACGCCCACCTCGGCGGCGGCCAGCACGATCACGAACAGCGCGAACACGCCGCCGGAGTGCGCCGGCCTGCCGTTCGGATACGCCCACGCCTCGACCTGGACGCCGACCAGCCTCGCGCGGACCGAGGCGTCGGCGGTAACGAAGATCAGGTTGACCGCGTTGAGCATCAACTCCACGGCCATCAGCACCAGGATCGCGTTGCGCCGGCGCAGCACGCCGTAGACGCCGAGCCCGAAGAGCAGCGCGCCCGTGACGTACGGGATGACGGCGTGCATCAGGATTCTTCCCCCTTGCGGGCACCGATGTCGGGGCGCGACAGCACGATCGCGCCGACCAGGGCGGCGAGCAGCAGGATCGACAGCACCTCGAACGGCAGCACCCACTGGCCGAAGATCTGCGTGCCCATCCGCTCGGTGGTGCCCGGGTCGGGCCGGTCGTAGAGCGTCCAGCGGAACGCGTCGGCCAGCAGCACGGCGAGCCCGAGGCCGACCCCGCCGCCGACGATCAGCGCCGGCCAGGCCGGCCGGTCCAGGTCGCGGGAGGGACCGATCGGGGCGCGGGTCAGCATGACCGCGAAGAGCAGCAGGACGACCACCGCGCCGACGTAGACCAGGACCTGAACCCAGGCCAGCAACTCGGCGCCGAGGATCAGATAAAGCCCGGCGACCGCGCCGAGGCTGATCACCAGGTAGAGGCCGGACCGGACCAGATGGGTGCTGGTGACCACCGCCGCGCCCGAACCCACCGCGACTGCTCCGAGCGCGAGCAGCAGCACGTCGGCGACCGTCATGGGTTCGGCTCCGGTCGGGCGGGACGCTCGGTCTCTGCAGCGGTCGCCGCATTCGGCTCCGCCACGGGGGCGGGACGCGCTGCCTGGGCCGCGGTCGCCGTATTCCGCTCGGCCCGGGGGGCGGGACGCGCTGTCTGGGCCGCGGTCGCCGTGCCGGGACCGGCGACCTTGCGCGCGGCGGTCGCCTCCTCCTTCGAGGGCTCGCCGAGCACGTCGTGGGCCGGCGGCGCCGGCACGGTCCGCATCCAGTCGCCGAGCCGGTTCTTGTCGTGCAGCAGGTTCAGCACGTCAGTCTCCGCATACTCGAACTCGGGCGTCCAGTGCAGCGCGTCGAACGGGCAGACCTCGATGCAGATGCCGCAGTACATGCACAGGGAGAAGTCGATGTCGAACTTGTCGAGGACGTTGCGCTGCCGGGCCCGGGCGGCACCGGGGACGACGACCTCCTCCTTGTGCGAGTCGATGTAGATGCACCAGTCCGGGCACTCGCGGGCGCACAGCATGCAGACCGTGCAGTTCTCTTCGAGCAGCGCGATGACCCCTCGCGAGCGCGGCGGCAGCTCCGGCTCGACGTCCGGATATTGCTGGGTGCTGCTGCGTTTGGTCATCGTCTTGAGCGTGACGGCGAGGCCGTTGATCAGGCCCTGGCCCGGCATGTGCCGATCTCCCTGCTCGCTCATAAGGGCATATCCTGCCCGGTCTCACCGCCGGAGGCGAGCACACCCCCGCACTTGCCTCACGTGCCCCGCCTGACGATGCTGCCGGGCGCCCCCCTCGGCGCCCGGCAGCCGTGCCGATCAGGCGCAGAGCGCGGTGTCCACGGCCTTCAGCACCTCGGCGGCCTGCGCCTCCTCGGTCGGCTGGGAGGACACCGCGACCGTCGCCGCCCGGCCGTCCTTGGTGGCGCCGGCGCGGGTCTCGGAACCGGGAGGTCACCGCCGTGGCCCCAGGCCAGCCCGCCGCAGCTCAGCGGGACGCTCACCAGGCCGAGGCCATGCCGGGCGCCGGGGAGCAGGTCGCCGGCGTCGACGGTGGTGCGCATCTGCCGCAGCTGCTCGGCCGGCAGCAGCCGGCAGCCGAGCAGGGCGCGGAAGAACGTGTTGAGGTCGCTGGGAGCGGCGACCCTCTGACCGGCAGCCCAGCTCTAGGTTCATCGAAAGGCTCCTCAGTAGGGGTCTCGGGGACCTCCTGAGCCTTTCGTGGATCGCCGGGCGAATCGATACCGGCAGCTAGCCCACTGGTGGTACAGCTAGCGGCACTATCCCATCGCGAGCTTCACCACGGTGGTCAGCACGAGCTGGGCCAGCGCCACCGGGACCAGCACCAGCCAGCACAGCCGCTGGAGCTGGTCCTCCCGCAGCCGCGGATAGCTGACCCGCAGCCAGATGACCACGAAGGACACGGCGAAGACCTTCACCAGCGTCCACAGCCAGCCCAGGTGGGCCGGGTCCGGCCCGTGCCAGCCGCCCAGGAACAGCACCGTGGTCAGCGCCGCGATCACCACGATGCCCACATACTCGGCGAGCAGGAAGAACGCGAAGCGCAGGCCGGTGTACTCGGTCATGTAGCCGAAGACCAGCTCCGAGTCGGCGATCGGCATGTCGAACGGCGGCCGGCGGATCTCGGCGAGCCCGGAGACGAAGAAGACCACCGCGGCGGGCGCCTGCCAGAGCAGCCACCACGGCGACCACGCCTCGACGATGCCGGACAGGCTCAGCGTGCCCGCGGCCATCGCCACGCTCGCGGCCGACAGCACCAGCGGCAGCTCGTAACCGAGCAGTTGGGCCGCGCCGCGCAGGCCGCCGAGCAGGCTGTACTTGTTCGCCGACGCCCACGCCGACATCAGCACGGCGACCACGCCCACGCCCAGCACGGCCAGCACGAAGAACAACCCGACGTCCATGGCCTGGGCGACCAGGCCGCCGGGCCCGAGCGGGATGGCCAACAGCACGATCAGGTACGGGAAGAGCGCGACGAGCGGGGCGAGCTGGAACACCCGGCGGTCCGCGTCGCGCGGGGTGATGTCCTCCTTCTGCACGAACTTGACGCCGTCGGCGACGAGTTGCGCCCAGCCGTGGAAGGCACCCGCGTACATCGGGCCGAGGCGGCTCTGCATGTGCGCCATGACCTTGTGTTCCATCTGGCCGACGACCAGCGGCAGGACCAGGAAGGCGGCGACGACCGCGACGACCCGGACAAGCAGATCGAGCCAGACCGGCATCAGGCCGTCCCCCTGTCGGTCTCGGTCCCGGCCTCCGGCGGCGTCCCGGCCTCCGGCGGCGTCGCGGTCGCTGGCGGCGTCGCGGTCGCTGGCGGGGTTGCGGTCGCTGGCAGCGTCCCAGCCTCCGGCGGCGTCGCCGGGTCCGGGTGGACGTCGGGAGCCGGCGCCTGGTCCGCCGCGGTCTGGGCCGCGCCGGCCCGGTCGGCGGCCTCAGCCGCCTCAGCCTGACCGGCGCCCACCGTCCCGGCTGCTGCCGGACGGGCCGGACGTTCCCCCACGGCCGGACGGGCCGGGCGCTCTCCCACAGCCGGACGGACCGGGCGCTCCCCCGCAGCCGGGCGGGCGGGGCGGTCGCCCGGGGCGCGGCGGGCCGGGGTCTCCGGCGGGGGGATCTTGCCCTTCATCGGGCCCCACTCGTTCGGATCGGGCACGCCGGGCGGCCGCATCGGGGCGCGCTTGGCCGTGCCCGCCTCGGACTCCCCCGGCTCCTTCGCGCCCGGCCAGGCCTTGGCCACCCGCGAGGCCAGCACGAACTCCTTGCGCAGCGGATTGCCCTCGAAGCCCGGCGGCAGCAGCAGCGGACGCAGGTCGGGGTGGCGGGAGAAGGAGATGCCGAACATCTCGTGGGTCTCCCGCTCGTGCCAGGCGGCGCCCGGGAACAGGTCCACCACCGACTCGATCACCGGGCTCTCCCGCGCCAGCCGGGCGCGCACGAGCAGCCCGTGCTTGCGGCGGGTGGACCACAGGTGGGCGACGACGGTGAAGCCCTCGTCCAGCTCGTCGACCGCCGACAGCCAGTCGAAGAAGTCGCAGCCCAGCCCGCCGGGATCGCGGGCGGCCTCGACCGCCGCCCACCACAGCGCGGCCGGCACGTCGACGACGGCCCGTTCGTGGGCGGGGCCGCCGCCGGAGACTCCGGCGACGATCGTGCCCTCGGCGGGGGCGTCGGCATCGTCTGCGGTCAGCAGCGCGACCAGCCGCTCGCCGACTTCTTCGGGCGTCATAGCGTCATCCTATGATCCGGTGTGGGTTCGGCCCCGGCCCGCCGCAACCCTTTGCCGGTTCGGGACGTGTTGTGGGTGTGACAGCCGAGGCGCCGGAGCCCGATCCGGAAGTGGGTGCCGCCGTGCCTGGCGCCCCGGTGTCGTTCGACGACCTCTACGCCGCGCACTACGCCGACCTCACCGTGCAGTTGTTCGCGTACTTCGGCGACCAGCAGGAAGCCCAGGATCTCGTCCAGGAGGCGTTCTGCCGGGCCCTGGCGCGGTGGCGCACGGTCTCCGGCTACGACGACCCGGTCGCGTGGATCCGCCGGGTCGCCTGGAACCTGGCGGTCAGCAGGTGGCGCCGGGGCCGCACCGCGGTCGGCTTCCTGCGCCGGCAGCGGGTCGCCGAGCCGCAGGTCGCCGGGCCCGGCCCCGAGCGGGTCGCCCTGGTGTCCGCGCTCGGCACCCTGCCGCCGGCGCACCGCCGGGCGATGGTGCTGCGCTACCTGGCCGACCTGACGATCGCCGAGATCGCCGAGCAGGAAGAGGTCGCCGAGGGCACGGTGAAGTCCTGGCTGCACCGGGCCCGCTCGGCCCTGGCCGCTCAGCTCGGCCCCGACCAGTTCGATTCCGCCGAGACGACCGCCCAGGAGGTGCGCCGTGCCTGATCACTTCGAGGAGCTCTTCGCCGACCTGCGCGTCGCGACCATCCCGCAGGTCCGGCCGCCCGGCGTCGACGCCGTCCGCCGTACCGCGCGGCGCCGGCGCCGGACCACCCGGACCGCCGCCGCGGCCGTGGTGGCGCTGGCGGTCACCGGCGGCCTGGTCGTCACCGGGTTTCCGCTGCGCGGCGGCCACCGGGTCGCACCGGCGGAACGGGTGCGGGACCTGGTCGGCACCGCCGACCGCGCCCTCGGCACCCAGCTGCCGGACCTGGCCGGGCAGCCGCTGAGCGGGCCGGTCGCGGCCGACGGCGAGGTGACCTTCCCGGACCAGCCGGCCGGCTCCCGCAGCCTGGCGCTGGCCTGCGCCGGGCCGGGCCAGGTGACCGTCGAAGCCCAGCTGGTCCGGGGCGCCGGCGACTCCACCGCGCTCGGCGGCTCCGTCGTGTCCTGCGCAACGGCCCCGCAGGCCGCCGTTCTGACGTTCCGGCTTCCGGTGCCGGGCTCGGTCGTCGTCGCCCTGGTCGGGGACCCGGCGGCCACCGGCAGCGCCGGCTACGCCGTCGCGATAGGCGCCGGCGACGAGACCGGCATCCGCGACGAGACCGGCGGGCCGGACGTTCCGGCTCCCGAGTCCACCTGGAACGCGGACCGGGCGGCCGACGTCCTGACGGCGGCCGGCCGGTCGGCCCCGACCCGGGTCACCACCGAGCAGGTCCTCAGCGCGATGCATTTCACCGGCCCCGGTTTGCGGACGACGCCAGGTGACTACGAGCTTGCGCTGGTCTGCGCCGGGCCCGGGACGCTCACCCTGACCGTGCGGACCGTCAGCACCAGCAACGGCGAGATCGCCGACTCCGGCCCGGCGGTGCTCGAACGGCAGGTCGAGTGCGCCGACGAGGACCCGCGGCTCGGCGAGACCGACCTGCTGAGCCTGCCGAGGAACTTCGGCTTCATGATCACCGCCGTGCCGGACGACGAGGCCCGCAACCGGGCGGGTTGGGCCTACCACCTCGGCCCGGAGTAGCAGGCCCGCGACGGCTCAGAGGCCGGGGAGGCGGCCGTTGCGGAACAGGTCCACGAAGTCCTGGTGGTCCTCGCGGGCCTGGTCGCCGTACTTGTGGGCGAAGTCGATCAGCAGCGTGAGGAAACCCGCCTCGTCCTTGTCGACCGCCGCCACGATGGCCTCCTCGGTGGAGAAGTCGACCAGGTCGTGACTGGACTCGTCGTCGGCGACCGAGTGCATCCGGGCCACCGCGCGGCCCAGGTCGGTGACGACGCCGGTCAGCTCCTCGGGCTCGTTGACGTCCGCCCAGTCCAAGTCGGCCGCGTACGGCGAGACCTCGGCGACGAGCTGGCCGACGCCGTTGAGCTCGGTGTAGCCCAGCCACGGGTCGGCGTGCGCCTGCAGGGCCCGCTGCGACTCGGCCGTGCGGTGGCCCTGGTGCTTGAAGTAGGACCGGACCCGCTCGTCGTCGATCCACCGCGCGACGGCCGGCACCTGGGCCTGCTTCATGTAGATGACCACGTCGTTCTCGAGCGCCTGGGTGTGCCCCTCCAGCAGCAGGTTGTACGACGGCAGCCCGGCCGAGCCGATGCCGACGCCCTTGCGCAGCTTGATGTCCTTGATGTTGGTGGACACCGAGCTCCCGTGCGAGGGCAGCGTGTGCAGGTAGTCCCGGAAGGCCGCACGCACCGTCACGGCGGTGGGCTCGTCGACGTCGTAGACCCCGTCGCCGAGGGAGAACCGGCGCTCGTAGTCGTCGATCGTGGTCTGCCCGGCGAGCATGTCGACCCGGGTGTTCAGCCGGGCCTCCTGCAGCACCCGGCGCAGCACGCCGTCGGCGTTCTCCAGGGTGATCGAGCCGAGCGCGTCGTCGCCGCCGGCCGCCACCGCCCGCAGCTCGGTCAGGTACGCCCGCGCGAACGTGCCGACCAGATCGGTGATCACCTGGTCGGAGAGCGCCTTGCTGTAGCCGATCAGGGCCACGCTGGCGCAGAACCGCTTGAGGTCCCAGATGAAGGGCCCGACGTACGCCTCGTCGAAGTCGTTGACGTTGAAGACGAGCTGGCCGGACGAGTTCATGTAGGTGCCGAAGTTCTCCGCGTGCAGGTCACCGTGGATCCAGACCCGGCTGGTCCGCTCGTCGAGGAAGGCGTCATCGCGGTATGCGCCGGTCTGGTCGGCGTAGAAGAGGGAGGCACTGCCTCGGTAGAACGCGAACGGCGAGGCGGCCATCTTCCGGAACTTGCGCCGGAAGGCTGCCGGGTCCAGCGCCATGAGGTCGCCGAACTCCCTGGTCAGTACGTCGATGATGAAGTCCGCGCGGGACTGGTCGCTCATGAATCGCAGCGTAGCCCGCGTCCGCTCAGGTTGGGCGCTTGACCGCAGGGGCCGTCAACGAAGCCGCGTCCCGGGGCCGCGTCGCGGGCGGGCCGGGCAGCAGCGGATCGGGCCGCGACACCCCGCCGGGGCCGGACTGCTCGGCGGCGATCTGCTCCTGCAGGCGCAGGATGCCGTGCAGCAGCGCCTCGGGCCGCGGCGGGCAACCGGGCACGTAGACGTCCACGGGGATGAGCTGGTCGACGCCCTTGGTCACCGAGTACGAGTCCCAGTACGGCCCGCCGCAGTTGGAGCAGGAGCCGAACGAGATCACGTACTTGGGCTCGGGCATCTGGTCGTAGAGCCGGCGGATCGCCGGGGCCATCTTGTCGGTGACCGTGCCGGAGACCACCATCAGGTCGGCCTGGCGCGGACCGTGCGCGAACGGGATCACCCCGAGCCGCATGAAGTCGTGCCGGCCCATGCTGGTCGCGATGAACTCGATAGCGCAGCAGGCCAGGCCGAAGTTGAAGACCCACAGCGAGTAGCGGCGACCCCAGTTCAGCACGAACTTGATGGGATCACCGAGCACTCCTGGCAGACCGGACACGTCGTCAACCTACCGCGTGCCACGTGGGTCGCTGGAGCAGGCTCAGGAAGCCGGCCAGCAGCGCCTCGCGCAGCGCGGGCGGTGCCACGTTCAGCAGCGAGTTGACCGCGGCCATGCTCTTGCCGACGTCCTCGCCCAGGCCGAGGCCGGCGGCGAGCCCCTCGACCAGCTCCGGCGTCACCATTTCCGGGGTGAGCGCGCCGGCGGCCGCCAGCAGCGTGGGCGGCAGCTCGACCGGGCCGCGGACCCGCGTCGCGGCCACTGCGGCGGCCAGGTCGGGCCCGAACTCGGCGGCGGTCGCGCCGACCGCGGCCGTCACGGTGAGGTGGATGGTCGCGGGCAGCTTCCCGTACGCGAGCTGGGGCTGGGTGTGCCAGCCCCGCGCCGCCAGCTCGTCGGCGAGCACGAACAGGTCGACCTCCGGCTCGGCCGCCAGGCACACGACGCTCGTCTCCGGGGGCGCGAACAGGCGCACGCCGCCGGTGGCCTCGACCGCGCCCGCGAGCACGGCGACCGCGTCCCGGGTGTGCCCGGCCAGCCGCAGGTAGCCGTCGTCGCCCAGGTGGCGCATCGTGGCCAGGGCCGCCGCGATCGGGCCGCCGGAGCGGGTGGACGAGATCACCGGGTTGACCATCGTGTAGCCGGGCCAGCCCGCGTACGCGAAGAACTGCGGCATCCGCAGCGCCGCGTTCCGGTGCAGCAGCACGGCGACACCCTTCGGCGCGTACGCGTATTTGTGCAGGTCGACCGAGATGCTGGTGACGCCGGGAACGGCGAAGTCGAAGGCCGGCAGGCCGGCGCCGAGCCGCCGCAGGTAGGGCAGCACCCAGCCGCCGAAGCACGCGTCGACGTGGAATCGCACGCCCCGCGCGGCGGCGACGGCCGCAAGCTCGGGGATCGGGTCGACCACCCCGTGGGCGTAGCTCGGCGCCGAGCCCGCCACCAGCACGGTCTCCGGCCGGATCGCCGCCGCCGTGGCGGCCGGGTCGGCCCGCAGCTCGGGGCCGACGGGCACGACGTCGAGGGCGACCCGCAGGTAGTGCGCGGCCTTCGCGAACGCGGCGTGCGCGGTGGACGGGATCACCAGCCGCGGCCGCTCGACCTCCGGATGGGCGTCGCGGGCGGCCTTCACGGCCAGGATCAGCGACTCGGTGCCGCCGCTCGTGACGCTGCCGACCACGTCGGGCGCGGCCGTGCCGGGGCCGCCGCCGAGCAGCCGCCCGGCCGCCGCGACCAGCGCGTTCTCCATCGCCAGCAGGGACGGGAAGGCCGTCGGGTCCAGGCCGTTGACGTGCGCGGAGATCGCGTACGCCGCCCGGGCCAGCTCGTCCAGCCCGGCGACGGCGGGGTCGTAGACGTAGGCGAACAGCCGGCCGCCGTGCGTGGGCAGGTCGGCGGAGCGCAGCTCGCGCAGCTCGGCGAGCACCTGCTCGCCCGGGACCCCGGTGGACGGCAACGCCTCGATCATGGACACCAAGCTAGTCCCGATAGCGGCGCAGCAGGGCCACCGCCGCCCCGACCAGCAGGGCCGGGACGACGGTGAAGCCCAGCAGCACGCCGAGCCGGGCCGTCGGGTCCTGGGCCGCCGCCTCGCCGCTCGACGACGAGACGTAGCCGAAGAGCTGCAGGACCAGCGCGTAGACGCCCGGGCCCAGGGCCAGGCCGAGCGTCTCGCCGGCGGTGAAGAGGCCGGTGAACACGCCGGCCTGGCGGCGGCCGGTGCGGACGGTGTCGCGTTCGATCAGGTCGGGCAGCATCGCCAGCGCGAAGACCTGCTGGCCGGCGTACCCGCCGCCGATCAGGGCGACGATCAGGTAGATCGCCACGGCGGGCAGCCCGGGGGACGCCAGCAGGGCGAGGGCGCCGGCGGCGAAGAGCAGGGAGGCGGCGACCAGGCCGCGGAGCTTGCCGTGGCGGGCGCCCACCCGGCTCCACAGCGGCATGACCAGCAGTGCCGGCCCGACGAACGCGGCGAACAGGAAGGTGGCGCCCGAGTCCTGGCCGATGACGTGCTCGGCGAAGTACTGCACGCCCGCGAGCATCGTGCCGATGCCGGCGGCCTGGACGATGTAGCAGAGCAGCAGGTTGCGGAAGGACGCGTTGGCGGCGGCGATCCGCAACTGGGCACGCAGGCTCGGCTCCTGGTCCGCCGCGGTTCGGGACTCGGCTGTGCGCGTACCGAAGAAGGCACCCAGGGTGCCCACGACGATGAGCGAGCCGACGAACGCGCCGGACCACCGGTGGCCGGTCAGGCCGCCGCCGCCCAGGTCGACGACCAGCGGGGCCAGCGCGCCGGAGACCAGGATGGCCAGGGCCAGGACCGCGACCCGCCAGGTCATCAGGCGGGTGCGCTCGGCGCGGCCGGTGGTGAGCTCGGCCGGCATCGCCACGTACGGCACCTGGAAGAACGCGAACGCGGTGGCCGCGGCCAGGAACGCGACCGCGACGTAGCCGCCCGCCGCGGCGCCGGTGCCGAACGGGCCGGCGAAGATCGCCGCGAAGAGCACGCCCAGCGCCAGGCCGGCGCCGAGCAGGAAGCCGCGCCGGTCGCCGCTGCGGTCGGAGATCCGGCCCGCGACCGGGTTGACCAGTACGTCCCACGCCTTCGGCAGCAGCACGAGCAGGCCGGCCACGCCGGCGGCGACACCGAGCGTATCCGTCAGATATGGCAAAAGGAGCAGACCAGGCACTGTCCCGAAAGGTCCGGTCACCAGCGAACCCAGGGAGTATCCCGCGACGACGCGGCGGGACAGCCGTACGTCGGGCGAGGGACCGGCGACCGTCATGGACGCGGATCGTAACCATCGGTGGGCTGCTGCGCCTACGCTTCGCCGAATGGAGAATTCCGCACGGCCGTCCCGGGTCGCCGCCGGGGTCGCGTCCAGCCATCCGGCGACGGCCGAGGCCGGGCTGCGGGTGCTGCGAGCTGGGGGTACGGCCGCGGACGCCGCCGTCGCCGCGGTGCTGGCCACCTGCGTCGCTGAGACCGTCTACACCGGGCTGGGCGGCGGCGGTTTCGCCACCTACTTCGAGGCCGCCACCGGGACGGTGACCTGCCTGGACTTCTTCGTCTCGGTGCCCGGCACGGACGGCGACCACAAGGCCGGGCCGATGCTCGCCGTCGACGTGTTCTTCGGCGGCGTGCCGCAGGTGTATTCGATCGGCGGCGCCAGCGTGGCGGTGCCGGGTGTGCCGGTCGGCTGCGGCGAGGTGCACCGGCGCTGGGGGCGGTTGCCCTGGGCCGACCTGGTCGCGCCGGCGCTGGAACTGGCCCGGTCCGGGGTGCCGCTGCCGGCCGCGCACGCCCGGACCCTGGAGGCCTGCGCCCCGGCGCTGGCCCACGGCGCCGGCGCCGCCATCTACGCGCCGCAGGGAAAGCTGCTGCGCGGCGGTGACCTGCTGTTCCACCCCGGGCTGGCGACGGCGATGGCGGCGCTCGCCGCCGAGGGGCCTGCCCTGTTCCACACCGGTTCCTACGCGCCGCTGCTGGTCGAGACGGTCCGCGCGGCCGGGGGCGCGCTGGGCCCGCGCGACCTCGCGGACTACCAGGTGCTGGAGACCCACGTCGACCGGGCCACGCTCGGCACCTACCAGGTTCGGGCCCGGCATGATCTCAACCGGACGGTCGACACGATCGAGGCCCTGCCCCGCGGCCTGCCCGCGCTGCCGCGCCCGGCCCGGACCGTGGCCGTGGCGGCCGCCCTGCGCGACCGGGGCCGGCAGAAGATCGGCGACACCACCAACGTGTCGGTGGTCGACACCGCCGGCAACGCCTGCGTCATCACCACGACGATGGGCCTCGGCGCGGCGGTCTGGCTGCCCGGGCTCGGCGTCAACCTGAACTCCATGCTGGGCGAGGGCGAGTTGATCACGGACGACCTCGCGCCGGGCGTCCGGATGTCCTCCAACATGTGCCCGCTGGTGGTCATCGACGACGAGGGCGCGCTCGCCGTGGCCGCCGGCTCCGCGGGCGCCTCACGGATCCGGACCGCCCTGGTCGACACGCTGATCGGGGTGCTGGTCGACGGCCTCGACATGCCCACCGCGATCGCCCGGCCCCGCTTCCATGTCGTGGACGACATGGTCCACGCCGAACCGGGCCTCCCGCGCGACGAACTGGCCGCGCTGGTCGAGGCCGGCTGGCGGATCACCGAGTGGCCGGAGCTCAACCACTACTTCGGCGGCGTCACGGCGGTGGGGGTCGGCGGCGCGGCCGGCGACCCCCGCCGGGGCGGCGTCGGGCTGCTGCTGTAGCCCGCTCACATCTTGCGGGCCAGGGTCGACTGCACGTCGGCCGCGACCTCGCGCAGCGACACGTCCAGGTCGGTGGCGGTGAGGCCGAACGTGCGCTCGGTCAGCGAGCTGTCCAGGATGAACGGCGCGTAGAACTGGTAATCCATCTCGGCCAGCTCGCGGGCCATCGGCACCACCAGGCCCGCGGTCCGCATCACGAAGCGCGGCAGCCGCCGGATCGGGACCGGCTTGCTGCCGGACAGCGCGAAGTAGCGGTCGCTCAGCGCCCGGATGCTGAGCGCGGGAGCCGACGGCACGTGCCACGCCCGGCCCCAGGCCCGCTCGTCGCCGGCCAGGTCGACCAGGGCCCGGCCCATGTCGCCGGTGTAGGTGAAGCTGTGCGGGGCGTCGACGTCGCAGGGCGCCCAGGCCGTCCGGCCCTTGACGATCGCCGGGAGCAGCACCGCGGAGAACACCGACGAGGCGCCCGCCCCGATGTAGTCGGAACCGCGGACCTCGACCGTGCGCACCCCGCTGGCCAGGGCGTCCTGCCACATCTTGATCCGCACGCGGCCCTTGCGGCCGGTCGCGGCGAGCGGGCTGTCCTCGGTCATCCGGCCGCCGGGGATCGGGCCGTAGCCGTACAGGTTGCCGGTGATGGCCAGGACCGCGCCGGAGCGCTGCGCGGCGGTGAGCATGGCGGCGGCCAGTGGCGGCCAGAGCGCCTCCCACTGGGTGTACTTCGGGTTCGCGCAGTTGTAGAGCGCGGCCGCGCCGTGGGTCAGCTCGGTGAGCCGGTCCGCGTCGGTGGCGTCGGCGGCGATCCGCTCGATCAGCGGGTGCGCGGGGCCGGTGCCGCTGCGGGTCACGACGCGCACCGACTCGCCGCGCTCGGCGAGCAGGCGGGCCACCGCGGAGCCGATGGGACCGGAACCGACGATCACGTGCTTGGACATTGCGTTCTCCTTTGTGAGCACTGCTCTCCGTTGAGAACAACAATCTCACTTTGCCGCCGCGTTCGCAAGAGCAGTGCTCTCTTTTGTGGCAGACTTGCCGCATGACTGCCGCATCGATCCGGGCTCGCGTACGCGCCGAGATGACCGACGAGATCAAGACCGTCGCCCGGCGCCACCTCGCCACCGACGGCGCGAACCTGTCGCTGCGCGCGGTCGCCCGCGACCTCGGCATGGCGTCGTCCGCCGTCTACCGCTACTTCGCCAGCCGCGACGAGCTGCTCACGGCCTTGATCATCGACGCGTACGACGCCCTGGGCGACACCGCCGAGGCGTCGGTGAGCCCCGGCCGGTTCCAGGACAGGTTCCTGAGTGCGTGTCACGCGGTCCGCGGCTGGGCGCTGGCCAACCCGCACGAGTGGGCGCTGATCTACGGCAGCCCGGTGCCCGGCTATCAGGCGCCGCGGGACACCGTCGAGCCGGCCATCCGGGTGATAGTGCTGATCGGCACGATCGTCGGCGAGGCCGCGGCGGCCGGCGAGATCGAGCTCGGCGAGCCGATCGGGGGCCGGCTCGGCGAGGATCTGGCGTACGTCGCCCAGCAGGCCGCGCCGGGCGCACCGCCACAGATCGTGGGCAGCGGCATAGCCGCCTGGATCCACCTCTGCGGCGCCGTGAGCGCGGAGCTCTTCGGGCAGCTCAACAACACCATCGAGGCCCGCCGGGAGTTCTTCGAGCTGCAGATGCGCGGCGCGGCGTCGATCATCAGCCGACCGGTCTAGATATCCGGGGGCCGGGTCGGCGGCATCCCCGCTATAGTCTCTCCCAGTGCTTTCATATTGATCTATGCCGATGTGTGGATCAATGAGGGTATCCCTTGGGGAGGGAACCATGAGTCGACGTTTGGCCGTCGCGGCACTTCTCGCGATGGTGTCGCCGATCGCGATCGCATCGACCGCACCGGCGGCCTCCGCCACCACATCCACCACCAACGCCATGATCACCTGGGACCGCAACGCCCAGACCGCCATCTGGGACGTCGGGCAGCAGCTGCCGTGGAAGCAGAGCCGCGGCTTCGCGATGGTCAGTGGCGCCGCCTACGACGCGGTCAACGCCATTCTCGGTACGCCGTACCGGCCGCTGCTGGCCGCGCCGCCGGCCACCGGCAGGGAGTCGACCGAGGCGGCCGTCGCGACCGCGTATTACCTGGTGCTGACCGCGGTGCTGCCTGCGCAAGCCGACCGGCTGCGCGTGCAGTACGACGAGGCCCTCGCCACCATCCCCGACGGGCCGGCCGAGCGGGGCGGCATCGCGGTAGGCCGCCAGGCTGCGGCCACCATGATCGCGGCGCGGGAGAACGACGGTTCCGACGCCGACGCGCAGTGGGCCATCGGCACCGAGCCCGGCCAGTGGCGGCCGACGCCGCCGCTCAACACCGGTGACGGCGCCGAGGTCGCCGACATCAAGCCGCTCCTGGTGCCCAGCGCCGCGATGTTCCGCACGGCCGGACCGCCCGCGCTCACCAGCGCCGCATACGCCCGCGACCTCAACGAGGTGAAGGCGGTCGGCAAGGTGGACAGCACGGTGCGCACCACCGACCAGACCGAGGCGGCGATCTGGTGGCACGACCGCAACCTGACCGAGTGGCAGATCAAGCGACAGATCGCCGAGACGCGACACCTGAGCCTGCTGCAGACGGCGCGGATGTTCGCCATGGTGGACGCCGTCGCGCTCGACGCCCAGATCGCCTGCTTCGACGACAAGCGGGCGTGGGGTTTCTGGCGGCCGATCACCGCGGTCCGGCTCGCCGACACCGACGGCAACCCGCGCACCACGGCGGACCCCACCTGGACGCCGCTGCTGATCACGCCGCCGTTCCCGGACCACCCGTCCGGGCACGCCTGCGGCACCGCGGCGCGCATGGCGACGATGCGGACGTTCCTCGGCCGCGACCGCGTCGCCTTCTCCGCCTACAGCGTGGCCTCGGGCACCACGCGGCACTTCACCAGCTTCTCCCAAGCGGTCGAGGAACTGCTGGGGGCACGGGTCTGGGGCGGCATCCACTTCCGTACCGCCGATGTGCAGGGCGGCAAGCTCGGTGAGGCGGTGAGTGCCTACGTGACCGCTCGCTACTTCAAGCGGAACCGCGGCTGATCAGCTGGTCAGCCGCGCCGGGCGTGGATCACATGGCCGCCCGGCGTGTCCTTCGGCACGTCGGGGCGGCCGAACCAGCGGGCCGCCAGCTCGGCCGGGCCCAGGTCCGCCAGCTCGTCGAAGCCGCGTTCCCGCAGCTCGGCGGCCAGCTCGCCGGGCAGGAAGTAGCTCCGCCACGGCTCGCCGATGCTCGCCACCCGGGCCGCCCGTGCCTCCAGGGCGGCCCGGCGCTCGGGCGACATCGACGACGGCGGCATCGCGTAGTCGAAGACGACCTCGGCCTTCGGCGTGGCGGCGATCAGCGAGAGCGTCTCGTCGAACCCGGCCCGGCTCAGGTAAGGCACGACGCCGAGCCACAGGAAGAACGCCGCGGGCTGCGCGACCAGCCGGTCGGCGAGCGACTCCCGCTCGAAGTCCACCGGCAGGTAGGTCAGCGACTCCGGCACCGCGATCTCCGCCGCGGCCAGCCGCTCGCGCTTGAATGCCTGGGTGTCCGGGTGGTCGACCTCGAAGACCCGCAGCTCAGGCCACGGATTGCGGTAGGCGAACGTGTCCAGCCCCGCGCCGAGCACGACGAGCTGCCGGGTGCCGTTCCGGACCGCCGCGGCCAGCGCATCCTCCGCGAACCTGGTCCGGGCGGCGATGAACAAGCGCATCCCCCGGCGGTCCGGCGCCTGCTCGGCGTCCGGAGGCACCCCGAGGATGGGTACGGCCAGCGGGTCACTGAAGATCTCGCCGCCCTCGATGACCTGGTGTGCCGCCCGGTAGCGGGCCGCGCTGAACGCTGTGCGGCTGGGCTGTCCGGTCTCCATCAGGGCATCCAGCTCGCTCGGGCCATGTCCACGTGCTCCCCCTTCAACGGCACGCCCTCGCTGAGGAGTCGCTGCCGTGCCTCCTGCTCGTGCCCGGGCGGCATCCGGCCGGCGCTGGTGACGACCCGGTGCCACGGGACGCCGCCGCCGTGCCGGGCCATGATCGTGCCGACCCGCCGGGCCGAGTTGCGGCCCGAGCCGTCCGCGAGCGCGTCGGCCACCGCCCCGTAGGACATGACGCGACCCACCGGGATGCTCTCCACGAGTTGGAGAACCTCTTCGACGTACTCCTGCGGTGTCACCGACGCCACGATATGGGATCTCACCCCGGCGGCGCAGGCCCCGGCGCGCAGAATGGTCGAGTGCGAGAACAGGTGACCGGTGCGCGACGGATCGTGGTGAAGGTGGGCTCGTCCTCCCTGACCACCGCGTCCGGCGGAATCGACGAGCAGCGCGTGGACGCCCTCGTCGACGCGCTCGGCGGGCTCGCCACCCAGGGCCGGGAGATGGTGCTGGTCTCCAGCGGCGCGATCGCCGCCGGGCTGGCCCCGCTGAAGCTGCGCCGGCGCCCGCGCGACCTGGCCACCCAGCAGGCCGCGGCCTCGGTGGGCCAAGGGCTCCTGATCGGGCGATATGCGGCCGGCTTCGCCCGGCACGGGCTGACCGTGGGGCAGATCCTGTTGACCGTCGACGACGTGACCCGGCGGGCGCACTACCGCAACGCATACCGGACGTTGCGAAAGCTGCTCGACCTCGGCGCGCTGCCGATCGTCAACGAGAACGACACGGTGGCCACGGAAGAGATCCGGTTCGGCGACAACGACCGGCTCGCGGCCCTGGTGGCCGCCCTGGTCCAGGCCGACCTGCTGGTGTTGCTCTCCGATGTGGATGCCCTCTACACGGGCGACCCGTCCTCCCCGGCCGCCCGCCGCATCACGGTGGTCCGCGACGAGGCCGACCTCGCGGACATCTCGATCGGCGCCGCGGGCCGCTCCGGCGTCGGCACGGGCGGCATGGTGACCAAGGTCGAGGCGGCCCGGATCGCCACCGGCTTCGGCATCCCGGTGGTGCTGACCGCGGCGCCCCTGGCCGCGGCGGCCCTGGCCGGCGACGAGGTGGGCACGCTGTTCCACGCGGCCGCGCGCCGCCCCACGGCCAGGCTGTTCTGGCTGGCCCACGCCACGTCGCCGCGCGGCCGCCTGCACCTGGACCCGGGTGCGGTGGCGGCGGTCGTGGCCCGGCGTAAGTCGCTGCTGCCGGCCGGGATCACGGCGGTGGACGGCTCGTTCGCGGCGGGCGACCCGGTGGACCTGGTGGATGCCGGCTCGGGCGCGCCGGTCGCCCGCGGCCTGGTCAACTACGACGCGGTCGAGCTGCCGGCCCTGCTGGGCCGCTCCACACCGGAGTTGGCGGCGGCGCTGGGCCCGGGCTACGAACGCGAGGTCGTGCACCGCGACGACCTGGTCCTGCTGTAAATGCCCACCCCTGACACCCGGGGCGGGTATGACTTCGGCGGCGCGGCGGTGCAGGATGAACCAGTCGCCGTCCGTCACGGCGCGAGTAACGAGGAGTCGTCATGACTGTGCTTCAGCAGGCCGCCGAGGCCCGGTCCGCCTGCATCGAGCTGGCCACCGCCACCCGCGCCGAGAAGGACGCCGCGCTGCTGCTGATGGCTGACCGGCTGGTCGAACGCGCCGAGGACATCGTCGCCGCCAACGCCGTGGACGTGCAGAACGCCCGTACGGCGGGATCGTCGGAGGCCATGGTCGACCGGCTGACGCTGACCGCCGAGCGGGTCGCCGCGATGGCCGACGGCCTGCGGCAGCTGGCCGCCCTGCCCGACCCGGTCGGCGACGTGGTGCGCGGGTCGACGCTGGCCAACGGCCTGGAGCTGCGGCAGGTCCGGGTGCCGTTCGGCGTGGTCGGCATCATCTACGAGGGCCGGCCGAACGTGACCGCGGACGCGGCCGGCATCTGCCTGAAGTCCGGCAACGCGGTGCTGCTGCGCGGCTCCGGCTCGGCGCAGAGCTCGAACGCGGCGATCGTCTCGGTGCTGCGCAAGGCCGTCGCCGACGCACACCTGCCGACGAATTCGATCCAGCTGCTGGACGCGACGACCCGCGACTCGGTGAAGGATCTGATGCGCGCCCGCGGCCTGGTCGACGTGCTGATCCCGCGCGGCGGCGCATCGCTGATCAAGACGGTGGTCGAGGAGTCGACGGTCCCGGTGATCGAGACCGGCGTGGGCAACTGCCACGTGTACGTCGACGAGGACGCGGATCTGGAGAAGGCCCTCGGGGTGGTGCTGAACTCGAAGACCCAGCGCCTGTCCACCTGCAACACGGCGGAATCGCTGCTGGTGCATTCCGCGCTGGCCGAGTCGTTCCTGCCGCTGGTGATCGAGGAGCTGGTGTCGGCGGGCGTGACCGTGCATGGCGACCCGCGGGTGGCAGGCTTCGACGGCGTCGTGCCGGCGACCCAGGAAGACTGGGGCACGGAATACCTGTCGGCCGACATCGCCGTCGCGGTGGTGGATTCGCTGGACGACGCGCTGGACCACATCCGCCGCTGGGGCACGGGCCACACCGAGGCGATCGTGACGGAGAGCCTGGTGGCGGCCCGCCGCTTCGCGGCCCGGGTGGACGCGGCAGCCGTGATGATCAACGCCTCGACCCGCTTCACGGACGGCGGCGAGTTCGGCTTCGGCGCGGAGATCGGCATCAGCACCCAGAAGCTGCACGCCCGCGGCCCGATGGGCCTGCCGGAACTCACCTCGACGAAGTACATCGTCACGGGCAACGGCCACACCCGCTGACCACGCGGCCCGGTTTCAAGGATGGGGTGAGGGTGGCCGCCCTCGCCCGACCTCGGCTACTTGATCTTGATTGGTCTCAGGTCGGCGCGTTGAAGGCGGTGCTTCGGCAGGCCCGGATGGCGATCAGCGTGGTGTTCACGTCGAACAGCGGTCCCTCGTCGCTGTCCCAGCCGCCGTCCGTTCGTTGCGTCTCGCCCAGCCGTTTGTGGGCGCTCTGCAGCAACCAGTCGTCGCCGAGGTTGACCCGGCGCAGGGCCGCCGCCATGTTCGCCGCGTCCGACGGGGACATGTCACGCAGCCGGTCGCCGAGCACCAGTTGCACCTGGGCCGATTCGTAGAAGAACCGCTGTTCGTGCAGGAGCCCCGCGGCGTGCCAGCCGGCCGCCAGGAAGGACGGCCAGGTGCCGTCCGGGCGCAGCCGGCCAGCCACGAATCGGGCCGCCGCCTGCAGCACCGTCGCGTAGCGGGCCGGCTCCTCGTGGCGCGGGTGCGCCTCGACCTCCGCGACGGTGAGCCAGAAGCCCGCGACGGCGGTCAGGTAGAGGGTCGCCTCCGGGTCACCGGGCATCGCCCAGGGCGGCGCCTCGGCGGCCAGCGCCTCGTCCTCCTGCCAGGTGCCGTCCGGGCGCTGCACGGAGGCCAGCCAGGCCAGCGCGCGTTCCACCACGGGACCGTGCAGGCCGCCCAGGTCGTCGAGCTCGGCCAGGCGGAAGCAGGTGGCGTCGACCGACGGCACCCAACCGTCGCCGGCGGCGGGCCAGCCGCCCGCCGACGTCTGCTCGTTCTCGATCCGTTCGAGGGCAGTGGCAGGCGGCGTCGTGCCCGCGCGCAGGAAAGAGAGCCGGGCTCGTTCCACCGGGTCGCCGTGGGCAACGACGTATCCGACCGCGGCATCGATGTCGACCACGATCAAAGACGCTACAGCTCAGATCCGCTTTCCGCTGCGCTGTCTCGGCAACTGTCTAATAGGTCCGCTCCGTCCCCGCGCACAGGAAAGCGGCCGCCGACCCGGCATGGGTAGGCGGCCGCTGACCGGACTCAGTATGACGGAAGGGACGGATCCACCGTGTTGACCCAGGAGACGATGCCGCCCTGGACGTGCACGGCGTCCTTGAAGCCGGCCGCCTTCAGCGCGGCGAGCGCCTCGGCCGAGCGGACTCCCGACTTGCAGTGCAGCACGATCTGCCGGTCCTGCGGGAAGCGCGCCAGCGCCTCGCCGGAGAGGATCTCGCCCTTGGGGATCAGGGTCGCGCCCGGGATGCTGACGATCTCGTACTCGGCGGGCTCGCGAACGTCGACCAGGAACACGTCCTTGCCCGCGTCCTGCCAGTCCTTGAGCTCGCGCGCCGTGATCGTCGCGTTCAGGGTCGCCTCCTGCGCCTCCTCGGAGACCGCGCCGCAGAAGTCCTCGTAGTCTTCGAGGAGGTCGGTGACCGTCGGGTTTTCCCCGCAGAGCGCGCAGTTCGGGTCCTTGCGAACCTTGATCTTGCGGTATTCCATCTCCAGGGCGTCGTAGACCATCAGCCTGCCGACCAGCGGCTCGCCGATGCCGGTGATCAGCTTGATCGCCTCGTTGACCTGGATCGAGCCGATCGACGCGCAGAGCACGCCCAGGACGCCACCCTCGGCGCAGGACGGGACCATGCCGGGCGGGGGCGGCTCGGGGTAGAGGCAGCGGTAGCAGGGACCGTGCTCCTCCCAGAACACCGACGCCTGGCCGTCGAAGCGGTAGATCGAACCCCAGACGTACGGCTTGCCGAGCAGCACCGCGGCGTCGTTGACCATGTAGCGGGTCGCGAAGTTGTCAGTGCCGTCGACGATCAGGTCGTACTGGCTGAAGATCTCCTTGACGTTGTCGCGGTCCAGCGCGGTGTTGTGGATGACCACGTTCACCAGCGGGTTGATCTCCCGGATGCTGTCGGCCGCGGACTCGGCCTTGGGCCGGCCCAGGTCGGACATGCCGTGGATGATCTGGCGCTGCAGGTTGGACTCGTCGACGGTGTCGAAGTCGATGATGCCGAGCGTGCCGACGCCGGCGGCGGCCAGGTAGAGCAGGGCGGGAGAGCCGAGACCACCCGCGCCGACGGCCAGGACCTTGGCGTTCTTCAGCCGCTTCTGCCCGTCCATCCCGACGTCGGGGATGATCAGGTGACGCGAGTAGCGGCGGATCTCGTCGATGCTCAGCTCGGCGGCCGGCTCGACGAGCGGGGGCAGTGACACGGTGAACTCCCCGGGATCGACGGTAAGGTGCGCCACCCATTGTTGCTCGTCGGCTGGCGGAATGGACATGACGTGGAACACCGGCCCGACATGCGGGACGAGGGAATTCACGATCAGTTGACGGGGTTACCCGCGTACCGCGCGCCCCGCAGGTACGGCCAGGCGTTGGCGACGCACCCCCTGAGGCCGAAGGTCTGCTGCATCATGACCGGCGCGGGTTCACCCCTTCCGGTGCAGGCCTCATGGCCGTGGCCGAGCTGGTGGCCGACCTCGTGGTTGATCGCGTACGCCCGATAGACCGCCAGCGGGGCACCGTAGCCGGGCACCGCGTCCACCCACCGCTCGCTGTTGATGATCACCCGACCGGGTAGGCGGCACGAGGTGAAACCCTCGGTCCGCAGGCCGCCTCCGGCGCACATCCGCTCGGAGGTGCCGGCCGACGCGAGGTAGACGGTGAACTCGGCGCCGACCGAGGCCGGCACGCGCCGCAACCGGAACTGCCGCCCGGCGATCCAGCTCCGCGGATCCCCCAGGACCCGATCGACCTCGCCGGCGAAGTCCGCCGCGTCGCCCGGGCGCAGCCGCCGCTCCACGGCGACCTTGAACCGCCGCAGCCGGCCGGCGCTGCCGAGCACCGGCCCGTAGCCAGGGGTGAAGGCGAACCCGGCGGCCGGTGCCTTACCCCTCGCTTGGTGTGGCGCGCCGTCGAGCGGCGCGGCGGCGGCCGGTTGCTGCGGCACGGCCCCGGCGGTTTCGTCGTTGCGCAGGATCTGGCCTACCACGAGGACGATGACGGCGAGGACAAGGAAGAGCAGGACGACGGCGCGGCGGCGCTTCCGGTACCGCCAGGTGGCCGGTGGGGCGGGCACCCGGGCCGCCCGGTCGAGGCCGCCGCCGGCATCCGGCAGGTGCCTGGCCGGCTCGGTGACCCGGGTACGGGCGGCAGCAAAGTCGGGTGCGACGGCTGACGGGGGTACGAGAATCGGGCCGAGTGACGGCAGGAAGCCCTCCGGAAAGACAGAGGTCTGCGGTTGGTGCGGAGCTTCCGTCCGGCCGACCGGTGGGCGGGCGGTAGCGGGCTGGATCGCCGTTGTGGCGCTCCCGGTGGTCAGGCTCGCCGCGGCCGCGTTCGATGGGCGGATCGCCCTGCGGCGGGCCGGGCGCTGGGCCGCCGCCGGAGTGTTCGTGGGATCCGCAGGGCCGATGGCGGCCGTGGTGTCGGCGCTGCCTGCGGCCGTGGACAGGGCGGTGTCGATTGCGGCGGCCTTCTTCGCAGGCGCCGCCTTCTTCGCAGGTGCAGCCTTTTTCGCGGGTGTGGCCTTCTTCGCGGGTGCGGCCTTCTTCGCCGCTGCCGTGGTCTTCTTTGCGGCGGTCTTCGCAGGTGCCGCCTTCGTACCGCTGGACGCCCTGGACCGGCCCTCCGGCGCCGCGCCGGCACGCCGAGGCGCCGCCGTCGTCTGCTTCTCGACGGCGGGATCCTCAGCGGCGGTCCGTGGATCCGCGGAACCCTTCGGCGCACTTGCCATGACACCAGCCAGAGTGCCAGACGCGGACGTACGCCAAGGGCGTTTCGATCCCCACGGCTCATATAGTCACACGGTGAACGTGGAGCGGGTGCGGGACGCGTATACCTCCGTCGCAGACCTTTACATCGGGCTGTTCGGCACGAGCCAGCAGGTACATGCCGACGACCTCGCCCTCATCGAGCGACATCTGTCGATTCAGCCCGGTAACGTGCTCGATCTGGGCTGCGGGCCCGGCCACATCACCGGCTACCTTCGCTCGCTCGGCGTCGACGCGGTCGGGATCGACATGGTTCCCGAGTTCATCGCCCACGCGAGGGCCAACCATCCGACCGGTGAGTACCGACTCGGGTCGATGAGAAGCCTCGACGTCGAGAACCATTCCATCGCCGGCATCCTGGCCTGGTATTCGCTGATCCATCTGCCGCCGCCGGACCTCGACGATGTGCTCGCCGAATTCCGGCGGATGATGACACCGGCCGGCACGCTGGTGGTCGGCTTCTTCGACGGCGACGAGGTCGAGGCCTTCGACCACAAGGTCGTGACGGCCTACCGCTGGCCCGCTGACGAATTCTCCGCGCGGCTGGCGCGGGCCGGCTTCACGGAAGTCGAGCGCCAGCACCGGGCCGGCGACGGCACCCACCGGCCGCGCGCCGCGATCGCGGCGGTCGTGGCCCGATAGGTGCCGGCCTCCGCACCGTCGCTCGGTTACAGATCGTCGCAGATGTTGTCCAAGCCGCCGTCGACCTTCCACTTCACCGTCCGGTACCCGGTTGCGCTGATGGTGAGGGTGTAGATCCCGTTCGGGACGTACAGGCCGCGCGGCAGGTTGCCGCCGTTCTCAGCCATGCCCAGCAGGATCGGGCCCTGGATGTGCGAGGTGGCGTTCTGGAAGTTCGCCCCGCCCGGGTTGTAGTCCACTACCGCGGTACCGCTGATGTCCAGATCCATCGATGCGTTGGTCGTCTTGTTCGTCACCCGAAGGATGAGCGCTCCGACGTACATCTCCCGCTTCGGCGAACCGTCGGGAAATTTCCGCAGCACCATCTTCTGCACCTTGTCCACAATGGGCTCGGTGTGGACCGGGAAGTCACACCTGACACCGGCGGCCACGTCGATCGGCGCGGACGGCACCGGTGTCCATTCGGCACCGGTCCGCGTGGCGGTCTGCTTGTCGCTCTGCTTGTCCGCCGACTCGCCCGCGTTGACAGCGGCTGACGCGGGCACGGCGGCGACGAGAACGGCGGCGGCCGCAGCCGCCAGGGAGATAATTTTGCGCATGGCCGCAGTCTCGCCGACCGTGCTGACCAAACCCTTACCACGACCTGAGGCGGTCGCTTAGAGAGACGGGCCCTCGAAGCGCCGGTTGCCGCGGCGCGGCCACGCGTATGGCACGCATCCCCGCAACGTCAGGGTCTGCTGCACCATCACCGGCGCCGGGCCGCCGGGTTTCGGGCAGCCCTCATGGTGGTGGCCGAGCTCGTGGCCGGTCTCATGGTTGATCAGGTACTGGCGGTAGACCGTGAGCGGCACCTTCGCGTCGAGGTACGGCCGCGCCGAGAGCCGCCAGCGGTCCAGGTTGATGATCACGCGGCCGGTGGCCCGGCAGGAGGTGTACGGCCGGCCGTTCACCGCGATGTTCACCCCGCCGATGCGGCACATCCGGCCTGCCGTGTCGCGGGTGGCGAGGTACACCGTGAAGTCCGCCTTCTCGGTGCCGGACACCCGTTGCAGCCGGAGCCTGCCGTCGCCGATCCAGCTCCGCCTGTCGCCCAGCGTCGCTTCCACCTGCGCCGCGAAGGCCGCCGGGTCCTCGTTGGCGCCCTTCTCGACCGCGACGCGGAAGCGCCTCAGCAGGCCGGCGCCGCCCAGCACCTTGCCGCGCCCGGGCGCGTACGTGAATCGGCCCGTGCCCGTGCTCGGCACCCGACCCGGTAGCAGCAGCAGGTCCTGCGGCACGGTCGCCGAGGTCGCCGAGATCGGCGGCGCCGCCGCGACGGTGGCGGGCGCGGCGGCCGACGGCGGCGGTATCGACTCGGGCGCGGAGACCGGCACGGGATCGGCGGGCAGCAGCAGCCCGGCGGTCACCAGCAGGGCCCCGACGAGCATGGCCACGGGCCACCAGCGGCGCCGCCCGCCCCGGTGCACGGTCATGTCGGCGGTCGCCCCGGGCTTCCGCGAATCGATCATCAAATTCCAGCGTGCCACAGCTGCCCGGCGCTGTCCTGCCCACCGGGCCTCCGGGCGACGTGGCTCACGCCGGAGGCGACACCCGGTGCGCTCCGCCCGGCGCGGCCGGGGCACCCACCTCCGTGAGCATGCCGACGACCGCCCGCGCGACCAGCCGCGGGACCTCCATCTGGGCGACGTGACCGACGCCCGGCAGGATCAGCAGCCGGCTGTCCGGCACGGCCTTGGCGACCTGTGCCGGCACCCGCGGGTCGACCAACTCGTCCCGGAGACCGCCGATCACCAGGGTGGGCGCGGTGATCCGCGCGGCGAGACGCCACTGCGAATTCACCCCCGGCAGGTACGCCCGGAGGAAGCTCGACACCAGCCCGCGCAACGTCCCGAGGTACGCCTTCGAGTAGTGCTCGACGGTGTACCGGAGCTTGATCTCCTCGATGGCCTCGGCGCGGCGCTGCGGGCTGACCTTCGTGGTGTCGCCGAAGCAGGCGAGCAGCACCTGCTGCGCCATCTGCTCGGGGGTCAGCCGGGCCATCCCCCAGGCGAGGAGCCGGTCGGCGCGCGGCAGGGCGAGCAGCGGCAGCACCGGGCCCTGTGCCGTCCGGCGCGGGTCGAGGAACGGCATGGCCGGCGAGATCAGCGTCAGGGTCCTGATCAGGTCGGGGCGCAGCGCCGCCACCCGCACGGAGATGGAGCCGCCCAGCGAGTTGCCGATCAGGTGGACCGGGCCGCGGCCGGCATATTCCAGGTAACCGATCAGTTTGTCCGCGAACGCCGCGATGGAGTAACGCCGGCTCGGGTCGCTGTAGCCGAAGCCGGGCAGGTCGACAGCCTGGCCGTCGAGCCGGTCCGCGAGCAGCCCGGCGAAATCGGTCCAGTTCTGCGAGGAGCCGCCCAAACCGTGCACGTAGACGGCGGGCTCGGCCTCCGTCGTGGTGGCCGGGGTGTCGCGCACGTGCAGCATCGCGCCGTCGATCACGACCCGGCGGGCTGGCCATGGCGGCGGCACCGCACCGTCCGGAGGCAGGAGGTCGTCCCCGGCGAGAATCGCACCCTTCATCAGGACAACAGTGCCTCAAGGCGGCGGTTGACCGCGTTGAGTGTGGCGCGCACCATGGCGTGCCGGTCGTCACCGGTGATCACCGCGGAGCCGGAGAGCTGCTCCACCCAGCCGCCGACCGAGAGCAGCATGACCACCACGGCGACCTGCATCGAGCCGAACTGCACCGCCGCGGCGTGCTCGACGAAGCACTTCGCCGGGCCGTCCGCGTGGTCGGAGGTCGTGAGCAGCTCGTCGACGGCGCCGGCGGTGGCCAGAGCGCACAGCCGCAGCAGATAGCCGTCGACCGCGGGCCCGGTGGCATCACCGGCCGCCACCTCGCCGTTGACGGTGAGCCGCACCTCGACGGTGGCCTCGGTGCCGAACGTGTTGACCCGGACGTTCTCGATCATCACCCGCGGGCCCGGCCGCTCACCGATGTCGAGCGGGCGCGGCGGCGCGGGCTCGACGCTGGTCGGCGCCTCACCCGGAACCGGTCGCGAGGCCGACGACAAGCCCGCGGGAAGCGGGCCCGACCGCGAGCCCCCGGCAGCCGGGCCCGGACGCGAGCCCGGCGACAAACCCCCGGAGCCCGGGCCTGAGCGCGAAGCCGACGACAAACCGCCGGAGCCCGGGCCCGACCGCGAGGCCGACGACAAACCGCCGGAACCCGGAACCGAGCGGGAAGCCGGCGGAATGCCCCCGGAGCCCGGAACCGACCGCGGGGCCGGCGAGTAGCTCCCCGGGGCCGGCGACGATCCGCCACCGATCGGCCGGCCGGTGGGGTTGGGCTGGCTGGGCACGAACGGCGCCGCCGGGGCCGGTGGCGCCGACGCCGGGGCGACCGGCGGCGGGGAGACGGGAGCTGCCGGGGACGCCGACACCGGAGCCGGAGCCGAATAGGAGGGCGGGGCCGACCGGGGCGCCGGCGACAGCGGGGTCGGCGCGGGCGGGGCGGAGCGGGGGGCGGGAGCCATGGGCTGGGCGCCGCCGCCGAGCGGGGTGGCGCCCTTCATCGCGGCGTCCAGGCCCATCCGGTCCTGCAACAGCCGCGCGACCTGGCGGCTCACCTCGGCGGGGTCGGCGCCCTCGGACAGGTCCAGCCGCAGGCTGTGCGCGCCGGCCGGGGTGGAGCGCAGCGAGGCGTCGCGCACTCCGTCGACCTCGCGGACCGCCGCGAGGATGGCGTTGACGTCGAAGCCCTCCTGCCGCTCCTGCGCCGTCAGCACGTCACCGCGGCGCAGATGCGTCGCGATGCGGGCCAGCGCGGGGGTCTCGGCGGGTGGCTCCACGGACGGCGGCTCCGGGACGGTGGGCACGTCCGGCTGGGCCGGTACGCGCTGCGGCAACGCGGCGAAGGACGGCCCACCCGGACCGGGGTCGCCGGTAGGAAACGCCGGGGGCTGCGCATAGCCGGCAGGAGTGTCGGCAGGCTCGTACGGCAGCCGGCGGGGGAAGCTGGAGGGATCGTACGACGGCCGGTCCAGACCTTGATCACCAGAACGTGACTCGTCGGTAGCAACCAGCGGAGTGAGGTCGGGCACACCCGCCAGGGGCGTCGCCGATTCCAGCGCGTGCCGTGCGGACTCGGCCGCTATCCAGTCGACCCGACGGCCACCGGGAGTCGCCGGGCGTACCGCCGGAAAGGGCCGCTCGGCCGGCACCGCCGCACGCTGCTGGCCCGCCGGTGGGCGCGGCGGCTCGCGGCGGGCATCGTCCAGATCACCCTCGTACGGATACGGCGGCGCGCTGGCCGGCAGGCTCCCGTTGACCGCGCGCAGTTCGGTGGTCTCCCGCGCCTCCGGCCGCAGCAGCTCGGGCGAGAGCGGATCCGGCCGCACCGGTGCGGCCCGGGGCGGCTCGGCGGCCCGCGGCGGCTCGTTCTGCCGGGGCTCGCTGCCGTTGGGCGACAGGTGGGCGAGCAGATCCTGATAGCGGGCGCGGCTGTCCGACCAGCGGGGGGCGGCGGCGTTCTCGATCCGGGACTGCCGGCCCTCGGGGGGCGCCGGCGCGAAGGACGGCGGGGGCGGCGGCGTCGCGAAGGGCCGGATCTCCCCCGAAGGAGGGTCCGTCGGAAGGGGTCGTTCCTGCGTGAAAGGACGAACCTCGGTGCCGGGCCGGCGCCAAGCGGGCACGTCCGTCTCCGGGTCCAGCGCGGAGCCCGCGTTGGACCACGGGCTCTCCCGCGACGCCCAGCCGTTCAACCGGGTGCGGTCGCGCGACTCGGCACCGGCGTCGCCGTCCGCTGCACCGGCGTCCCCGGAATGCCCTGTTTCGTCCACCGTGCGCTCCTCGCTTGCCCCCGCTGAGGCTACCGTGTGGTTGCAGTGGCGATAAGTTGCAGCGTCGCGACTTTTGCCCGCCCGGAACGCGACAGACGGCGAACCGGGCAATCCGCGCCCTACCGCGGGGGAATGAATCTCGGAGGTTCTCATGACTGCTGCGTCCGGCGGGGCTCAGACGGCGGGGCGTCCCACGCGCCTGCCGCGCTCCGCGCGCCGTAAGCAACTGCTTGCCGCCGCGCAGCAGATCTTTGTGGCACAGGGCTATCACGCCGCCGCCATGGACGAGATCGCCGAGCAGGCCGGCGTCTCGAAGCCCGTGCTCTACCAGCATTTCCCCGGCAAGCTCGAGCTCTACCTCGCCCTGCTGGACACGCACTGCGACGCGATAATCGCCAAGGTGCGTGGCGCGATGCTGGCAACGCCGGACAACAAGGAGCGGGTCAAGGGCGCCGTCCGGGCGTACTTCGACTTCATGGACCACGAGAGCGAGGCCTTCCGGCTCGTCTTCGAGTCCGACCTGCGCAACGACCCCCAGGTCCGCGAGCGCGTCGAACGGGTCGAGCAGGGCTGCATCGCCGCGATT